>Ga0160473_100037_pt1 | contig 167172 bp, 169 predicted proteins | sample HID1975I_E11MG_FD_108217 | JGI IMG/M metagenome (GOLD analysis project Ga0160473, IMG submission 108217) | Enriched soil microbial communities from UW Madison campus, WI, USA - HID1975I_E11 MG | ecosystem: Environmental > Terrestrial > Soil > Unclassified | place: USA: Madison, Wisconsin...
GAAGATCCTGTGATAGCGTTCGTGCCATCCATGCTGGCCTCCTGCCACCAGCAGGAAGGCTGAATCACAACGGCGCCGCGAAGGGAATCCCTGACGAGTCAGATCGTGTGGAAACCGCTCTAATCCGGGCAAGAAAAAGGGATCCTGTGTTCGCGTCCAGCTCAATGCAAGGCTTCATATTGATCTGCCGCTCTATGCCATTCGCGATACGGCATTCGAACAAATGGTTGAGTTCGCTGCCAATGACAGCGTTCGAAAAGCCTTCCTTCGCGATTCTCGCGAATTGGACGAGCACATCTACCTGGAACTCGCCGATGCCGAGATCATCCTCGCGCATCGCGAGCGAGGCTGGATCGAATCGGATCCCCGCCGGCTGGAGCGCTGGTTCACAAATGCGATCGACTTCTATGGAGAAATAGTGCGCGATATTTCACGCGCTTTCAAAGCGCTCCGGGATGCGAGGTTCGACGACGGACTGAGTTCGATCTGCATTATGGCCAGTGTTGTACGAGCGATAGAGCGAATCGGTAAGCCGGATGCCAGCAGACTAGACTTGGCGCTGATCAATGTGGCCCGCGAGATCGCAAGGCGCGCTGGCGAACCTGTTCATAATCCAGTGTTCCCCGAAGATCCGGGCAAACATCTGTGTCTTGGCTGGAGCGAAGAGTATCGCGAGAAGGTACGAGCCCTTTTTCGCGACGCTGCCGATCAACTCGAGGAAGCCGTGGAAGGCACCTTTCACAAATCGATAGCCCTCAACCGGGCTCGCGCCGCATTTGGCCCGCGGGTTCCAGACGATGAAAATCTGATCGCGTTGACTAGCGTCGTTGCCACCGTTCGCAGCATCCCTGCCGAGCACCAGCCGCAGGCGATGGTACCTCGGACGCGTTCGGGTTGAGCGCCGGAGCCTTCGGCCCGATCATTTCTGCCGTTGCAGCCGATGGATTCACGCCCAGCCTGCATGGCGCGGGCATCCACTTCCACGGAAAAATCCAAGTCGGAGGATTTCCGGTCCCACTCTGCCTGCGTTTCGAAGACCTGACTTTGGCAGAAGGACCGCGCCTGTTTCTGCCGGATACTGCAATGCTGGGGCGCAAAGTCATACCCCATGTCGACGAGAGCGGTGAGTTGTGCGCTGTGGATCGGCGGCTCTTTCTGTTCGATCGCTACAAGGCGGCGCAACATACTCGAGGCCTCATCGCACGCGCGGTGGATGTACTGACGCGAGGCATGACGGCAGCAGGCACAAGGGAAATCGCCGAGGAGTTCGGTGCCTATTGGGCGGGTAGCTCAAACATTCCTTCTCCAAGCTTAACAGACCCAGCGACGGCGAACAAAAACCGCCCCAATGAGGCGTATGTAACCTCAGCGTCCATCCTTTCCTTCGCTCCTCACCAAGCGCGGCCAACGACGCTCGGCGAACTGTTGGACTGGGCCAGTCATTGGGATGAAGGGCTCGGGCCTAGGATTCTCGCAACCCTTGGCAAATTGAGCTCGAAAGACCCAACAGTCATCGTTCAGGCGCAAAATGCTGCCGCAGCGGCCCGAATTCTCGTGTCAGCGCGTGGCCAAAAATTCCAGAAGGCTCTCGAACGGCCAGCGGGGTGGCGCCGCTTTCTCACGACCGCTGCTGCGCGCAGCCTGCCAATCGAAAGGGGGCAGGGCCGACGATATGACTTGGCTGCACTTCTTGGAGCCAATGGGGCAGATGGTCGCGCGCCTTTTGTCGGCCGTCAGATCATACTTGTCGGCTGCGGCGCAATCGGCGGATATCTGGCACGTATGCTCGCTCAACTAGGTGCAGGCTTGGGAGGGCGCCTTGCTCTGATCGACCCTGACCTTCTCAGTAATAGCAATATCCGGCGGCATCAACTTGGGGCAGCCGAAATTCTCCGGGAAAAGGCTCAAGCAAGCGCTGATGCGATCAGCCGCGATTTCCCTGGACTCAACGTCATTGCGTTAAATGACGATGTAACCCGGCGCGCATCGATTCTCGCCGATGCGGATCTGGTCATTGATGCAACTGGCGAGCAGGGGCTCAGCGACTGGCTGAACCAGTGGGCCCTTGATCGCCGCGCAGTCGGCAAGGTGACGCCAGCACTGCTGTTCGTCTGGGTTTCTGGCGAGGGTGCCGCAGCGCAGTCGCTCCTTGTCATCGATAACAAGCATGCCTGTTATCGATGCCTCCAGCCCGATCCTAACAAGCCGGGCCGCTTTCATCCGCTAAAGGAGGCGCCGCCAATACCCGTCGCTGCTTGCGGTGAGCAGCCCTCAACACGATATGGCCCCGCCGCGCCAGCCGCTGCGGCAAGTCTAGCGGCCAGTCACGCCAGTGACTGGGCGGCTGGCAATCCGCATGCATTGTTGCGCACCGTCCGGATCGACTGGAAGTCGACCGTGAAACGAGATCCAAAAAGTCCCGATCGGGCTGCAAGTTGCCCCGCTTGCGGTATTCATTAAGCGATCATGTTCGTGCTTCTCCCCAAAAGCCTGGTTGCTGCGGTACATGCAGAGCGTGTTCGGTATCATCCGCTGGAAACCGGCGGCTTCCTGATCGGTTTACGCCGCGGTCGACATATCGAGGTGACCGGACTTACGCCGCAGGCGCAGAGCGACATTGCCACGCGGACGGGCTTCGAACGCATTGACGGTATGCACCGAGATCTTATCCACGCTGCTTGGCGTAACAGCAGTGGGGTCGAGACACTTGTCGGCGATTGGCATTCGCATCCACACGGTCCGGGCGTGCCCTCCTCTACTGATCTGAGCGCCTGGCGCGCCTTGACCGATAGTGTACGGCGGCCGGTGTTGGGACTAATCGACAGCGGTAGGAAAATGCCGAGTCTCTATCTGACGGCAGGCTGGGGAACACCAAGATCAGTCGCTCTCAAGCTTTGCGAAGACAGCCTCAATCATCTTGCATTTGCCGAGGCCCTGTGATCAGGCGTGACAGCGGACTGGAAGGAATGTTCGTGAGCAAGGCGAAAATCGATTTATGCCAGGCGTTGGATGCTCTGCTACGGGATGCGGGCGCAAAAGCTGGTGAGAGTTTCACCGGCCTCGGCGTCATTATAAGCAGCTTGTCTGCAGGATTGCCGATTTTCCCGATTGGACCCAAACTGGAGATTGATCCGACGGTTGAGCCTGCAGCCCTTCTGGGTGCGATATCCGTGCCGAACAATCCCTATCATGACGGTTTCCATATCCTCAGTCCTGCGCTCAAGCTTCAAGCAATCTCTCAGTATTTTTCGCCTCCAGTTATCGCCGACGCGAAAGTGAACCGTGCCCAGCCATTTGGCGGCAGATATCTTGCCGCCCTGTTCGGTTCCGGGCTCCCCGATGTGCTCGCGACCGGGATTGCAACGCCTACACTTGGCGTCATCATATTCGTTGACGGCGGAGAGGTGAGCCGCCACGCGCTATAGATGCCTGTGGGACGCGGCCCAAGCGGCTAGCCCACGCTTACGGATCAGCGGCATCACATGCGACCGGAGCGACTTAGAGCCACTGGCGAATGCGATGAGAAATGAAACGGCACGCCTAACGTTTCCTGCACGCCGATCATCGACGAGGCCAGCAGGGAATGTCTGGCGCTCATCGTTGCGCGGCAAATCAAGCACGAGGGTGTTCTGGCGGCTTTGGCTGACCTGTTCATCTCGCGTGGCCCGCCAGCGCATATACGGTCCGATAATGGCAGCGAATTTATCGCGACCGCTGTCCAGAAATGGTTGGGGCAGATCGGCGTGAAGACGCTTTACATCACCCCGGGATCACCATGGGAGAATGGCTATAACGAAAGCTTCAACGGGTCGCTTCGCGACGAACTGCTCAACGGCGAGATTTTCTACAGCCTCGCCGAGGCCAAGGTGCTGATCGAAGCCTGGCGGCGGCATTGCAACTCCGTCCGCCTGCACAGCAGCCGGGGTTACCGACCACCGGCACCAGAAACGGCGACACCGCCATATCTGGCCTCCGGTTCCGCTTCGCTCCGCCTCCGTCCGGATATGCCGGCGATGGGATTAATCCACTAACACTCCAATCGGTCCACTCGGTGGGGCAGGTCAAAAGACATAGGTTCGTTCGATGGCTCGATGCCAAGGCACTACCTGTCTGACACACACCAGATATCAGCCTTTTGGGGTCGTGACCAAAAACGCCGAGCCATACTCTTGAAATCTCAAAGTGACTTCATAATCTAGATCGTTACGGAAGCGACCAACGGGGGCATTTCAACGTGACGTTGAAGGATGATCTAGAGAAGCGGGTCAAAGAGATTTTTGATCAGCAGTGGAGTACCAGGGACGGCACCGTCGTTCCCTCTGATGAAAGCATCAAACTGACAAATGATGCGGTCAAAATTGAGGCAACCGTTCTCTATGCTGACTTGGCGGATTCTACAAAGCTAGTGGACGGCCATAAGGACTGGTTCTCGGCGGAGATATATAAAGCTTTCTTGCACTGTGCCGCGAAAATCATCACGTCGGAGGGGGGGACTATCACGGCATATGATGGCGACCGCATCATGGCCGTGTTTTTAGGTGATGGGAAAAATACAACAGCCGCAAGGACTGCGTTAAAAATCAACTGGGCAGCAAAAAATATCGTTCAAACGAAAAAAGACGAGAAATATACAGCTGACACTTACAAACTGTACCATGTTTGTGGATTAGATACGTCTGATCTTTTTGTCGCTAAAACAGGAATTCGTGGATCGAATGATCTTGTTTGGGTAGGGAGGGCGGCAAATTACGCAGCCAAACTTGCAGCGCGGGATCATAATCGGCCAACTTGGATCACAAAAGCCGTGTATGACAGTCTCAATGAAAGTGCGCGTGTCGGCTCTGATGGCTTCGATATGTGGGTTAAGAGCAGCTGGCCAGAAATGGGATATATCGATATCTATTCTTCAACATATTGGTGGGAAGTTTAAATTGGCAGCCGCAGATGATCGGCACAGGCTTGAAGTCGCTGAGCGCCAGCTTGCGTTGGTTCAGAGTTTTATGCCTCGCCTAGATGGCAAGGTGTCCGCACTATTCGCTATCGTGTCCGCTCAGTTGGCCGTCGCTGCACTGAACTTGACCAAAACAGATTTGCCAAAATGGTATGTCACTATACCGCTGGCGGCGTTTCTCATCATGATCGCTTGGACCTATTTCAATCTGTATCGCTGCGCCTTTCCCCATTTGAACGGCGGGCAGAATTCGTTGGTATATTTCGCTGAGATAGCGAAGCGGCGAGAGTCCGATTTCGTTCAGCAATATATGAATGTCTCCGTGACTGACCTAACCAACGACATAAGCGGCCAGATTTGGCGGAACTCTGAGATAGTCGCCTGCAAATTCAAGTTTCTAAAGTCTGCTACCCAATGGGCGATGGCCTCGCTCGTGCCTTGGGCAATCGTACTGATTGCCACTTCGTTCTCGAACGCGCGGTTGCCCATTATAAGTGGCTAGTTCAGCTATTAGTTTTAGCTGATTATGGTCAGCCCATTAGATCGGGGTCATTCTCAGGATCGTATGGCTCAATTTCTGCCTGCCATTCTGGGGTTAATTCCTCCCAGAGGTACGGCGGCGGATTTTTTGCAAACCAGACAATATAATCGGTCCTGAATTGTAACAGCGCCTTGTGAGCATCATAGGCGTCGTTCAGGAATGCCCTGACTTCATCGAGCGTGGCAGGCTTCGGCTCAGTGACTTTTAGGGTGCGTGCCCCGTTATCCTTGGCGACCGTGACCTCGCCTTTGCCACGTTCCGTCCTGACGATTATCCCGTCATCATTCTCTATCCACGGATCGTGAATGAACCTGTTCCGCTTGTTGTGGAGAGGCCCTTCAATCCTCGTCAGCACGGCGTCTAAGTCTCTAAACCAGTCACTGTTTGGGCGTCTGATGAATGCTGTGCGCCGCAGGATATTCACCTGATCGCGGAAAGGTGTGTATGCGAGGACGGTCTGCGTGACATGCGTGTCGCCCTCGTTGATGAGCGCCACGCTTCCAAACAGTTCACGTGTGGCTTCCTCTACCATTCCCCACACGATCACGACGAAGCCAAGATGCTTCGCTAGTTCTCCCAAGTCCTTATTTTGTAGGATTTCATCGCCGTTGAGCATCTTTGGAATGGCGACCATGGCTGTTAGTCTTTGCTCGTTGGAGTTGCAGCCAGTTCATCCTTGGCCATCTGAATTAAGATTGGCTTATGCTCGTCTATCGCCTTGCTCTGGATGATTGCAACCTCACGCGGGTCCGTGTCCTCATCAAAGCGAGAGAACTCCTTTCTCCAATCGGCAAATGATAGCTGGAATGTGTCAGGCAGAATGAGGCTGTTGTTGCTGACTGTATCGTCCAGCTTCCATATCCGCTGCCATAGTAACGCATTGTCTTTCCCGCGGTCTTCTGAATCGAGATAGTAGGTTGGATCAATGTCAGGGTCGAACAAGATGTCCATCGTCTGCTCAATTGATTTGGCGATCTCATTAAGCTGCACGATAATGCCCGTGTAGGCGTCTTTTTTTGCGTCCCAGATTCGGGATTGCGCGTGCTTGTGACGCTCTACGTCAGCCAGTTGGAGCGCCGTTCGCACAGCGCTCTTCCCGTTGACATACATGCCGAGCAGAGTGCCGCCAATTGTGCCAGCAAGGCCAAATCCGCCACCTACGAGCGCGACGACAACCTCTGTTTCCACTGGATTTCCTTACTTGTTGGGCATTCCGCTGAGCGGATAGTCACTATCGTTGTCGGAAATGCGAAGCTCAAGCTCAACCGCTTCACCGTGTTTCATCATGTCATCCACGATTTTGCCGGTTCGAACCTCGTCGCCATTCCTGAGATAGTCGCTGATTGTGTGGATGCTCAACCAGCCTTTCGAGTTCCATTCATACTTTTTCGTGGTTGGGTTCAATTCCCGCTTATAGGTCTTGAATTCGTCCTTAAGGTCGCGCTCCTCCACGCTGGAGCGCGCTTCTACGATACGATACTTTTCCATAGTTCCCCCATTTGCCGACTACGCGATGAGGCCGTCGTGTCTCCCCGCATCATACCGAAATTACTAGCTCAACTGGACCGTACTCAAGCGCTTGTTCCGAGCGCGCAGCAGGTTGATCCGGACTTGCGTGCAGCCGCACCGTGCTGTCGCGCCATTTTTGTTCGTCGCGGGACGTGCTATCGACTGCCCCATGTCGAGAGATACGATCGAGAAGGGCCGTCGATACTTCTGTCGCGAGGAGACCACCGGCAAGCGGCATTCGGGCATGTTCTACATCGACGACGAGGATATGCTGATCCAGCTATTCGCGTTCGACGACGAGCGGCTAACCGGGCGATTCGACGACCTCTTGATCGTCCGCTTGGAGGACAATCGGATCGTATCCGCCCACAACAACATTACCAGCGGACCCTTGAGCAACATGAACATTGCGCGGGGTGTCAAGTCGGCATCGACCCGCGTCACCTCGAACATCGTCGTGATCGGGGAAGACGCCTGGCAGATCACAGATCCGATCCGCAGGGTGCAGTTCTCGATCAATCACGCCGACGAGCTCCTGCTCAACCATGAGAAGTTCGACGCCATCGCCGACGCTGAGTTCGGTCATCTGCCGGAGGCGACGCTCCTCGAGCTCACTGTGGACGGGATGACCGTGAAGGTTTGGTATCCGGCGAGCGGCGGGCTTCGCTTCAAGCGGCCGACCGAGATAGGAGTCCGCTACGAGATCGAGTTCGAGACACCGCGTAACTTGAACACCTATCTGGACGATGTCCTGCGGATCGTCCGGTTCGTGTCGACGGCTCGGGGCCACAGGTTCGCGCCATCGGACATCCGTATCTCACGTCTCAGCACCACCGAATTTCTGGCCGCTGCGGAGGCGCGTTCTGGCTATCACGACCATGGCGTTTCGTACCTCTGGCCCGTCGATCCGCCCAAGGGTCATCTCAGATCCGGTCGCGCGTTCGTGCATGTCCGCGACGCCGGCGCGCTGGAGGAGTTCCTCGCATGCCTGCGCATGTGGATCGAGCGGGACGACATGTGGCACGCCGCCTCCAGTCTCATGATGGGCGCCTTCAAGCTGCAGCAGACCATATCGGGCGAACGGCTGCTTAACGCATGCACTTGGCTGGAGGAGATTCCCGGCGCGAACTCGGCACTTGCGGCTTCGGAGGAGGACATCGAGGCGATCGCCGCCGTCGCCGGGGCCGAGGCCGAGCGTCTTGGGCTGAAAGACTACAGGCCGCGCATCGCCGGGGTGATCCGCGGGCAGCTGAAGAAGGAGAGCAATGCCGAGCGGTTCGAGCGCCTGCGTCGCGACGTCGTCGCACGGTTCGGCGACGCGGCGCTGGCCAAGGACATCGTCAAGCATCTCCTGTCCGCGATGAAGTACCGGGCCAGCGTGGCCCACGGTCTCTACGAGCCTGAGGACGAGACCGACTTCAAGGCCTTCTCGCACGCCATCTACTCGCTCGAGGCCGTATGCTTCCTGCTCACGATCAAGGGCCTGCCTTTCTCAGGCGAGCGCGTGCGGTCAGCGTCCCAGCAGCAGATAGTCGTCAACCACCGGCAGCATTCGCCGGAATGATCGCGACTGCTTGGACTAGGTCTGTTCGGCGAAGCGCTTGAGCCTCATGCGATCCGGTCGACTCAGGTAAATCCCGGCCGTCACCCAGTAAGGCTGCATGGTGTTGTCGAGGCACGATGGGTCCACGTGGCGCGTCATCTCGCGCAGCGCGGGATTGAAGCGGCGCCTGTCCCAGTCGAACTTCGCCTCCAACTCCGCCGTGGCGACGCCGTCGACGGAGGTCTCGGCCACCAGGGCCGCCGCGATCTGCTTGGCGTCGGCGATCGTGTCCCAGCCCATGATTGACTGGTCGAGGGCGGCGTAACTGTCCTCGGTCAGGGTGTACGGTCCCTCGGAGTTGAGGTCATTGTAGCACTGGACGAGACCGTAGGACTGCAGTTCGGCGAGCCCGTCGAGGATCTCGTCCTCTGAGAGGTCTGGAAGCGACGCCTGCATGTCGTCGATCTCCACGTCGTCGATCGCCATCCCGTCAGGGCAGCGCTTGATCAAAAACGACGCGATTTCGGCGGCCGAACCCGGCAGAATCACCTCGTTTACTCTGCCGAGCTCGGCGACGCGGTCGGTCAATCCGCTCACCTCGCGGCTGACCTCGCCCTCCCAGCGTCGGCGATCGCTTTCGCCGTGATCGGGCAGGAGGACGTCGGCGGCCTCGGTGAGGAACGGGCCGACGATCGGCACGCCTCCCACCGCCGCCTTCGCGACTGCCCGTGCGATCTCGTTGCGCCGGTACTCCTTCGGCGGGTCGATCCTGCCGCTGCTCGCGTCGTTGTCGGTCATCGGCCGCTTTCTAGCACGGCCACCTCAAAGTTGAAGCGGTGCTTTGCAGGGCGTGAATAACTGAGGCGGCAGAGCCCGCCTGCGGAGGCCAGTCGCAGGTCGTGATTCCACCGTCCGTTGAGAAGTCGCTGGCGTCATACCGGCGGCACGCCGTCTCCCTCTTGCTTTGGCAGGCCGCTTTACGAATTTCCGCATATCGTATCTCGACGTCTAAAAACTGCCATGCGGCTTGCGGCCAGTCTCGAAGGGTGCTGTCAGGTTACCTGACGGTCTGCTCCTGGGGAGCGAAATCGAGCTCTTGAATGTCTTGGATGGGTCGATATTCACGCGACCATTATTGCCACCCACCATAGTCGCATGCGCGAAAGCGACGCCCTGCCTGCATGTGAAGCCTTGGTACTGAAAATCTTTCGCGCCTATTATCCGCGGAACGGCGAATGAGATTTCGCCGCAGATCGCTGAAACAATAAGGATGCACTCTTGATCGAAGGCCCACGTCTCGCTCCGCTGTCAGGCTCAAAACCTGAGGCGCTGGTCATCCTGATCCACGGCTACGGCTCGAATGGCGAGGATCTGATCTCGCTGGCCAGGATGATGCAGCCCTCGCTGCCATCCGCTGCCTTCGTGGCGCCCAATGCGCCCTCGCAAATTCCTCATATGGCAGCGGCCCACCAATGGTGGCCAATCGAGACTTTTTCGATGGCCGAACGCGCCGCTGGCGCGGCTGCGGCCGCGCCAGCCCTTGACGCCTTCATCTCCGAGGAACTGAACAAGGCAGGCCTGACCAGCGATCGCATGCTGCTGGTGGGATTCAGCCAGGGGACGATGATGGCGCTGCATGTCGGACTTCGCCGACCAGAGGCCGTTGCGGGTCTAGTCGGCATCTCAGGAATGCTGGTCGCCCCCGAGAGCCTGGAGGCAGACATACGCAGCCGTCCTCCGGTTCTGCTTATCCACGGCACGCAAGACGATGTCGTCCCTTTCCGCTCGATGGAGTTGGCATCGTCCGCGCTCACCACCGTTGGCGTGCCGGTGGAGACCCATGCGTCGGCAGGCCTCGGTCACAGCGTCGGGCCGGACGGCTTGTCCGCCGCAACGCAGTTTGCCCGTCGCGTCCTCACCCATTCATAAAGGATGAAGCTTATTCCCCAATCCGCCGTTCCTTCCCCCATGTTCGTATTTCTCGATTTCGAGGCCTCCTCCCTCTCCAAGCTGAGCTACCCGATCGAAGTAGCCTGGGTATTCGAGGACGGAACAAGCGAATCTCACCTGATCCGGCCCGCGCAGCAATGGACCGACTGGGACGTCGAAGCAGAGGCCGTGCATCACATTTCACAGGAAATGCTGGAAACAGACGGCGTCCCGCACGACGTTGTGGCGCGACGCATGATCGAACAGCTGTCAGGCCACACGCTCTTTGCCAGCGCACCCTCCTGGGACGGAAAATGGATGAGCACCCTTCTGCGGGCCGCCAAGCTCCCTCGCCACGCCCTGCGCGTCCGCGACACCGAAGAAGCGCGCACTGAAGCCGCCAGGCGGATACTCGCCCCGGTTGTTTCGCCCGAGCGCCTGCATATAGAGATCGACGACCTGCTCACCCTGGTCGATGTCAGACGCGAAGAAGGGGAGCCAGCACACCGCGCACTTGCGGATGCTCGGGACGAACACCGCCATTGGCTGGATGTCGTGTCAGCCGCCGAGGCGGTTGCCGAAAAGGCTGCACGTACCTGACCGCGCTATTGCAGGACGCCACATTGTGATGCGAGGGCAATCATGGCGCCATCACAGTCGTCGCCCGCCCAGCGAACGCAACCAATCCTCCCAGATAGTCCCTGCAATCGAAGAAAAGGGCGGCCTCCATTCCTGAAGGTCGCCCCTTTTGGCCTTACTGATCAGGATAGATTGATCAGGCCTGGACCATCACTCCTGACGCCAGTCAGGCGATATGCTTTCGTCGTCCCCGTCACGTGACGGAGCCGCCGGCTCGCTGGCCGATACCTGAAAAAACCGTCGCCTTACGCCCGCTTCTGTCGAACGGAGCTGATCAAGGCGATCCGACCAATATTGCATCATCTGCACGCGCTCGCCCCAATGCTCGCCGCGCACATAGGCACGCCGGACATCATTGCCTTCGATGTGGCCCAGCTGTCGTTCAATGGCATCCGGATGCCATTTGCCGCATTCGTTGAGCAAGGTCGCCGCCATAGCCCGGAAGCCATGCGCCGTCATTTCGTCCTGCTTGAAGCCCATCCGGCGAAGCGCTGCATTGAGCGTATTGTCGGATATCGCGCGTTTGTCGGATCGCGGGCTGGGAAACAGGAGCTGACCGCCCCCGGTCATACCCTCCAGCTTTTCCAACAGGCCAAGAACCTGACGGGAGAGCGGGACCTTATGAAGACGACGCATCTTCGTCCGGCTCGCCGGGATGAGCCAGATACAACTGTCCGGATCAAACTCCTCCCATTGCGCCAGCCGTAGCTCGCCTGGTCGAACGAACAGGTGGGCCGACAGCTGAAGGGCAATTCGGACCGCGCCATCGCCGTCATAGCCGTCGATGGCACGAAGCAGCGGACCCACCTTGGCCGGATCCGTGATAGCCGGCCTGTGCTTGACCTTAGGCGTCAGCAACGCCCCACGCAATTCGCTCGCCGGATCCTTGTTCGCCCTGCCGGTGGCAATGGCGTAGCGAAAGATGGTGCTCAGTGTCCCTCGAAGCCGAATCGCGGTTTCGTGATGCCCTCGCGCTTCGATCTTGCGCAGGATCTCCAGCACCTCCGGCGTCGAGATATCCCGCACCAGCTGGTTTCCGAGCGCGGGCCGTGCGTATTCGAGGATCCAGATATTCTTGGTGACCGTCTTCTCGGCTCGACCCCGAGCCTTCAGACGCGCGACATACTCATCGGCAAGCTGGTCGAACGTTCCGGTTTCAAGCAGCCGCGCCTGGGCGGCATCAGCCTTCCGCCGGCTCGACGGGTCTTCGCCTGACGCAAGAATGCGGCGCAGCTCTTCCCGCCGTTCTCGCGCCAGTGCGAGCGAGACATCGGGATACACCCCGACCGACAGCGTCTTCTGCTTCTTGAGGAAGGTGTAATAGAAACGCCAGTAGCGCGCCCCATTGGGCATCACCATCAGATACAGGCCCCGGCCGTCCGATAATTTATATGGACGGTGGATGGGCTTCGCGTTGCTCACGGCCATGGCGCTCAGCATGGGGTATCTCCTTCAGGGTACCCGCGAGAATAGCTACCAACTTTGGCCAGAAAAGGTTGCGAGATGCAACTGGACGCCCTGAGAGCAAAAGGCTCAAAAGGTCGCAGAAATCCGCCATTTCCGAGAGGCGGCTTGGGCATTTCCGAGATGTTCTGAGGGGAACAAATGGTGCCGGGGACGGAATCCAAGAGATCAAATAACAATTTGATTTCAAATTCTTGATCGACAGTCCGCAGCGACCAGATACCGCAAAAAATACCATCAGCCTCTAATGAAGGGCTCCCGACAGCTGTAAGTATATAATTTTATTAAGAAATTTTTCAATATTTGTCCATCCTCAGCCGTGAACGTCCAACTATTGAGAAAACTTGGATATTTTACCGTCGGTTCGGTTCCCATTTGAACAGATTTTTGGCTCAGGGAGAGATCAATTCGTGAACTGAAATTGATTTTGTTGCGCTGCGGCAAGCAAAATTCTGCGGTTCTCGTCACCTTCCAGCTCAGCTTAGCACCGAAGATGAACTAAATTTTTTTGGGGGATTTTTTTTCTTGGAGCGTACGAATGCGCACCACCTTTGCTGCTGGAGCTTTGCGGTGAACGGACCTGGTTATAACGAAATTTTCGAACAGCCGTAGTTACAGGGACAGGACGTGGCTTCGAAGTGCATCGACCGCCTCAGTAAGACCGATTGCTTCCATATCCAAAAGCAGTGCCTCGCCAGTTTTCTCAGGGTTTTTGAAGCGGAGCCGCATTTGGCGAATTGCCGCGACCGCCCTCCCGGGATCCAGCGCGATCGTATCGGCAATGAAGGCATCTGCAGATTTCACCTCTATGTTGAGAGGTGTGAGCATCTCCTGAGGAAAGTGCTTCAGATTTTCCGTGACGATCATCGCGGCTTGCGTCTTGAGCGCCGCTGCAACCACATGAGCATCACCGGGATCGGGAAGCCCCTCGCAGTCACACAAGAAATTATCGAATTCTGTCACTAGCGCTTCTTCGAAGGCAGCTTCCATGGAGGCCCGAGCTCGACCCGCCCGCTCCTCTGAATCGGCCGCCCCTTTCTCGAACAGAATTTTAGCTATCGCTTTTTCGGTCTCATCAAGCACACATGCCGACCAGCGGACGCGGAAAAACTCCGCCTCCGCCAGCGACAACAGAAGATTGCGCTTTAGAGCGCCAGCTAGTGTGCAGGCGTCAATGAATGCAGTGAAGCGGTTCGCAAACAAGGGTCAAAGATACTCCCCATCTAGCTCTGCCAGATTAGACAGCGCTGCACTACGCTTTTCATCCCTCGAACGCTTATAAGCAAAAAGGTCTTCAGCCTTAATTCTCCGGTGGCGTCCCACAAGTGTATGCTTGATCGCTTCTTTATCAAGAAGCGAGATCAAGAATGGGCGAGATACATTGAGTATGTCTGCGGCCTGCTGCGTAGTCAGCATCTGGCTGACAGGAACTAGCGTTACCGCATCGCCCCGACCCACATGGCGCAATAGTTCCATGAGCAAACTGGATAAAGCTGGCGTAAGGGTAACTTCGGCTGGTCCATTTCCATCATCCAGGACGCGCAGTTTCGCATCACCGCTGGCGTGTGCGGCAATGATTCTGCGGAGTTGATTTGCCGCCGCTTTTTCAGAGGCGGACGGAAGACGGCCGCCGAGCTCCTCGGCGAACGCTGGCATGGTCATGACGCGGTCCCTCTCTCCGGTAGACATATCATCTAGACAATATTCGAAATAAACGCAATAAGCGAAATCATCGAAGAGGGTTAATGTTCCCCGATTCGCGCCTCTAGCACTCGCACTCCCTGAGTGCTAAAGGAGGGCGGACATTCGGGCCTTCGAATGCCTCAAAATGGCGCCACAAGCGTCATGGAGGAGCAAGAGAAGGAGTTTTGATGGCGAATAACCGCAAAACGCTTGCAGCGCTGTAGCGGCCTCTGTTGTCAAATTAAGGATGTTCGTTCATATAGCAAAAGCCGCGCCAAGGTGTTCAGACCTTAACGCGGCTTTTGAAGCAGTGACCCCGTATGAGGATCATGCCGTGTGCGCGGAGGCTTATAGATAATAGGCTTTCGACGGTCAAGGTTCCTCATACGCGACTTAAAGGAACCTTTATATGACCCAGGCTGATGCTGCGGGATTGCCTCCGCTCACCTTCGCGCCGCCATCGGTGCATCGTTATATTCCTATGCTGAAAACAAAGTCGGGCGAGACGACGGCTTTGGAAAATCTTTCGCATAATGCGCGCGCGCGTATCATGCCGCTCTTCCATATCTGTGAGGAGGTGAAGCCCCGCTTTACTCCTGGTCTAAGCGCAGCATGGGCAGGCAGGCTCAGCGCTGTGGATGGATCGTTCAACTACGGTCGCACCAACTCTCCGACCACCATGAACCAACTTATAGCAGGCATGCGGAGCAGCGGCATACCAACAATGCCCTGCTGGGGGCCATCTGATATGCTGCCATATCAATATGTCGCACGCGCGCTCGTCGACGAAAACGGTGCGGTCGTGAAGGTCAGGCTCAATGAGATCGACGGCATAACCTCATGGCTGGCGCTCCAGAATCTGCCGCCGGCAATGGTCGATCTGATTATCGATCTGAAACACATGGATGCCTACGACGTAGGATCGCTTCCTGGAATTGTGATCGCAGTCTGCCTTCAGCAAGCTGCGATCCTAGGATCGTTTCGGAGCGTAACACTTGCGGCGGCAGCCGCGCCGAAAGATCACGGTGCTCTTTATCGTGGCGTGAATTTTATCCCCCGGTTTGACTGGTCATTGTGGAATAGCGTTCGTGCGAACGTGCCCTTCCAGCTTGATTATGGAGACTATCTGACGGGTCATCCCGATCTCACGGAGCCCCCGGGCGTAGCCATGGCGAGTGCGACCGTCAGCGCGCGGTATACGCTTGATAACGCTTGGTTGATCATCAAGGGCTGGCAAACCAGTGGCCCCAATGGCTTGCCTATGCGTCAGCAATATCATTCTCATGCGACCATAATCGCCAATGACCCTGGTTTTTTGGGGGTGCCGAATGTGTGGGCGGATGGTCAGATTGGCCAGGCGGCCTCGGGTGCTCAAGGCATGGCAAGCAGAGCTAAGTGGTCAGGCTTCGCTGCCAACCGTCACATGTCGTTGGTTGCTGACCGGCTCCCTTAACCAAGAGCCCCTAACTTTCAGACATTGCCGAACCTGGCGGCGTAACTCGTCGAGACTTAATGTCTCGGCGAGCCGCGCCGCAATCTTCTCACGGGTTCCGCTTCGCACTCCTCGCGCCGCGTCACAACGATCAAGGATCGCTAACGCCTCATCGCGCCACAGCAAGCGTGCCAACTGTAAGGGCTCAATAGCGGGATTTGTGCCAGCCAATCTAAGCACTTCAAGCCGCACCCCGCCGCCATCGGATCGGGCACAAATCATGCCCCACCATTCTGGCATTTCGCCAATTGCGTGATCGAGATGCTTCTCTGCTGCAACAAGATTAACGCGGTCGAACACGCCGTTATACAGGGAGGCTTGGTTGGGCAGGCGGGCGAGAGTGTCGCGAGCGCTTTTGATCTCGTACCCAACGAATTCGCCGTTGATCACAGCCAAGTCTACGCGCACCGCGCCGTTCCAAATACCCATTTCCTCAACGACGCGCGTGTCCATATCACCTTGATGCTCGCGGCGCAGGCGCGATCTCACTGCCAATCGAACGTCTAGATCACGCATGTCGCGCCTCCTACTCGAGCCAATGCAGCATGTCATGTCTTGAGTGCTAGGCAAGTCAGATAGGTTTACCGCCGATTGCGCTCCAACAGCCGCTCAAGGCTTTCAATCGGAATAAGCGTCGACGAGCCAATCTTGACGATGTCGATCGCGCCTTCCTGGATCAGCTCATAAAGCTTGGACCGCCCGATTCCGGTCATCTTGACGGCCGCCGAGATGCGGACGCTGAGCGGCTTGATCTCCTGCCCGGCTGGATTGGACCTGCTACCGACATTGATCTCAGCTGCTTTGGCTGGTCCGGGCGCCCTGTTTCGCGTCAGACGATGCATGGCCTTGCTCCTTCCTCATGCGGTGGGTGATTGATCGTCACTTGCCCTCTTTTCCCGGCAGTGCATCTTGGGGGCTAGGAGGGTTGGTTCGCGCCAACCGCCGCTCGACCAGCTCCATGAGCCGGCGGTAGCGGGTCAGCCCCAACTGCGCGGTGTCCGGATCGAACGGCGGCTGATGAGCAACGAGGGTCAGCTGGTGCTGGACAAACACCCCCAGGACTTCGGTCAGCGCGTCGATCTTGCGCTCCAGCCGCTCGTCGGTCCGGCTGAGCCGATCAAGCCTTGGTCCGAACCGCTGGTCCAGCTCGTTGCCGGCCTTGCGATCGAGCCAGGCATTGAGCGCATCGGTGAGGATCGCAGTCTTTGACGTGCCGGGACTGGCGGTCAGCGCATCCAGCTTCTCGGACAGCGCATCCGGCAGATAGAATTGATGGCGGGTCTTGAACGTCTTCATGGGGCTCATGTCCTTCGCCGTCCATGATCGCAGCGAAGGCGGCAAAGCCGAAGGACGGTTACATGCCGGTTCATACGCCCAGGGCACAGTTGCGCCAGCGCGCTACAAGCCAATGCCCCGCGATCGGCCACCGATGGTCCAGTTGATGCCATCCTCGCGCATAATGCCTGATGCCTGTTTGCCGACCGCCCGCTCCAGCACGGGTCGCCAGGGCACAAGGTTGAACTCCCGGCTCTTCTCGATCAGCGCATAGCGCCGATCGCCAACCTCAACCGCCTTGCGATAGATGCCCTCCACCCGCTCGCCGGTGCGCAGGGGGCTGTGCCGCAGGCCAGTCTCTTCCTCCGTTCGTGCGACAGCCCGATCAAAATCCCGCTGTCGTAACTGCATGAGCATGTTCGCCCGAAAGCGCAGGCTGCCATCCTGCTCCTGCGCCAACTGCTGATCGACCAGCCATTGGCGGCGCTGGACCATCGCTGTGCCGACGTCCGCGCCAAAGCCGCCGCCCAAGGCTTCGGGATTTTCGCTTGCCAGCTCCCGATCCAGCCAGGTCTCGCCATCATGGGCGAGAAGCTGTTCGAGTGGTTTGGTGGACAGTGTCTCGATCTCGACCGGAAGTCGCCCATTGCGATGGCGCTCGTAGGTCTCAGTGGTCTGGAGATGATCGGCGCCGATCCGCCATGTGCCATCGGATTCGCGGACCGGCTGACCGACGGCCCTCCGCATGGCCTCGAGCCGGCGCACATGGGCCTGCGCCCTATCCTCGGTCGCAAGTGGATCATGACGCAGATGGATATCGACGCTGTACCGTCCCTCATGGGCGGCGGCGATATCGGCTATGGCATGGTCAACCTGACGGATGGCGATCGGCCGCGCTGACAGGCGGACAATCGATCCGACCGGATAGCGTCCATCATCCTCGCCGATATCGGCATAATGGCTGGCCCCATCGATACCGTCGATCACCATATAGCGCCGATCGCGATGCTCGTCGGAAAGGCCGACGGCCACGACCCGCCCGACGATGGGTTGGGCTTGCCCATCCTGCGGCGAGAAGAGCGCCTGATGCTGGGGCGGTCGGTAGATGCCGGCCTCGCGCATTTCTCGGTTCAGGGTGCGGATGATGTCGCCGCGCTCACCCAGTCGCCGCAAGGTCGGTTCAAGCTCGGGATCGAGCGTCCAGCGTCCGTCGCCCGCCTGCGTGGCCAGCCCCAGTCGCTTAAGGGTGCGCAGGCGCGCGATCCGCAGGCTATGGTCCTGGGCATCAAGGCCGGTCAGGCTTAGCTGGCGATCTGTCCCGGCCTCACGCAGTAAGCGCCGGTCGATGCCGGTGAAGCGCTCCTGGTCGATCTCGCGATTTTGCGCTGCCATGATCTCCCGGTCGGTGCGGGGGCCAAGATCGAGGTTCACCAGCTCCGTTGCGCGGGCGCGCAAGCCCTGGGTCAGATATTCGCGGGCGATGACGATATCCCTGCCCCAGGCATCGGAGCCGCGCAGCATGATATGGCTATGGGGATGGCCGGTGTTGAAATGGTCGACCGCAACCCAGTCTAGCTTCGTGCCCAGATCCTGTTCGACCTGGGTCATCAGGCGCCGGACCAGAGGTTTCAAATCCTCATATTCCGCGCCGTCCTCAGGCGCGACGATGAAGCGGAGCTGATGACGGTCGCCGGCACCCCGTTCGAGGAAGGCTTTGCCATCCACGCGATCGGCATCAGGACCATAGAGGGTGCCGCGTTCGCCATCGCGGGTCGTGCCGTCGCGCTGGAGATAGCGAAGATGGGCAGCAGCAGCCATGCCCTTGCCCAGCTTCACGATCCGCGCCTTCACCACCACCCGGCGGGATCGCAAACCGGCATGGCGATCACCCGATCGCAGCACCCGGCCGACGCCTGCGCCTCGACCGATCGCCGCGCCTGTAAAGCGGCGGCCGCGCGCGGTCGTCTGGCCACCCATGCGCCGGGCACGGGCGAGGGTCTGACCGACGCTGCGATCGCGTGCGCCGATCTTGCCCAACCAGAGTTCGAAGTCGTCGCCATCGCTCATGAGCGTCATCCTTGCCAGGGTCAGTCGGCCAAGGATGTTGCCAGCATAGACGGCGCTTCAAGGGCCTCCATCGCCATCCCAGCGATGGCGGGCGTTCCGCAAATTGTGGAGGCATGGCCATGCCAATGCCTCCATCCAAAACCCTGTGCAGACGCCAATCCCGGCCTCCTTTGGAGGCAGGGCTTTAATCTTGCCGTCACGCCTTCTCCCCCCTGACTGCCCTTTCGGACATGCATGGATTCTCTCATCGCTGCGCGGGGCATGGAAGATTGACGCATGAAACCCGCAAGAATCTTGCGGGCCGGTTACATGGTTCCTGCGTTGCAAATAGCCCCATGCGGGCTACCCGAACGCCATCAGAACAGAGATTGGGGACGAGCTTTAGGCCGATAAGGGGCGTGATCCGGACGCTATGTATCGCCTCCAGGGGAAGGCTAGACGCTCAGGATCAGTGCCGCGCCAACCCAAGCCAGCATGGTCGAACGGGCAGGAAATAGGCCCCGCCATGGCGCAAAAAAGGGAGGAAAAAGGGAGAGAAAAGTCCGGCGCGACAGCGCCGAAAAATCCGTCAGGCGGCCTTGGCCAGTTCCTCGACGCGGGTATCGCAGATGTCGCGAATGAGTTCGCGTAGCTGGATGACGCGCTCGGTCAGCCAGGCCAGTTCTTCGGGCGTGATGCGATAATGGCGGGAATAGCGCGCATTCACATAGGCCTGCCGGATCAGCTCATAGCAACGGCGCTCGAACTTGTTTTCGCCGGGCCAGACGGCGGCAAGGCGCGGTTCCAGCTGCTCGGTCTGGGTGCGCAGCCGGTTCAGATTATGAGACTTTGGCGAGTACAAAGTGCGGACCAAAAACAAACAGTGATAGAAGCGTTCGGCGGCTTGATGCAGCAGAAACGCGGCCTCCTTTCCCCAGCCCCTGTCAGCGTTTTCCAACGCGTTTGTGAGAAAGCGCTGAGCGCTTTCGAACCATTCAGCGTAATAGTCCTGTGTCTCTTTCAACGCCTGCGTTGGGTTCAGAGGCTGCGGTTCCGCCAGCGGATGCTCCGGCTCTTCGAACAGGACGATGCCATCACGCACGATATCCATGAAGAAATATCGGCCAAGGCGTAGCTGCTCATTCACGTCATCGAGCGTGTGATAGATCGGGCTGACCGGCGTACGCAGGCGCTTGCCTTCACCCAGTTCGGCAAGGAAGCGCTGCTCGGTCTTCATCCAGAATTCGCCGCCATCGGTGACGACCTTGTCGTTGACGACGACGAGAATGTCATAGTCGGAGAAGTAGCGGCCGACCGGGTCTTCCACCCAGTCCCCGCGCGCATAAGAACCGAACAGGATGATCTTGAGGAGCTGCGCCCCCTTATATTTGTCGCTGCGTTTCTTGCGGATCGCGGCGGCAAAGGAAGCGCGCAGCGTCTCGACCATATAGGCAAGCTCGCGCTGCTTGGCTTCGGGCAGATGATCGAGACTGGTTTTCATCATTCAAGACTCGCGATTTTATCCCGCTATGCCAAGCGGAAAGTGATGATGATCCATGCCGGTCGGCAAAGCCGACCGGCACCAAAATAGCAGGTCGGGCGACAAAAGATGGGGCAGGCCCGAGATCACCCCCGCCTGCCCCATCCATTTCAAGCCGCCTTCTGCACCGGCTCAGGATCGGATGCTGATTCGGCTTCGATGGCGGCCACTTCCTGCTCAGGCATTTCGCCATCACCAGCGCTCTCCGGTTCGAGCAAGTGGGCAATCCTTTCCCATCGCTCAGCGCTGCCGACGCCGCCGCGGTGCGTGTACGCGGACGGCGGAAAGGCCATCCAGCGCGGCACCCAGCCGGATCGCTGGTCCCGGCCATTGGTTCCGGCAAGGCAATCCCGCACGATCTGGCGCTGCACCTTGGCGGTTGCACCAGCGTTGCCGGATGCGGCTTCTTCACCGGCAACATCGAATAGAATATGCCCCATCACCTCCCGATCGCGGATCAGGTCGAGCAGGGCATCATCCGCCTGCCAGCAGGCCGCCATATCGACGCCAAGCTGCATACCGAGCAGTTCGATCAGGGCCGTTCCGACTTCCAGCGTCTCGCCCATGACGATGGCGAGGATGCCCAGCACCATATCATCATCGATGTCCAGCAATCGCAGATAGAGGGGGAGTATTTCCCTGTTGTTGGCATGGCCGGTAACGGTCGGCGTGTCGGGATCGAGGCTGAGCAGGTCGAGTGCGATGCGGCGTTCCTTGTCGAAAGCCGCTTCCGACACGCTATTTTCGACGCTTTCGGTGATAGGGTCGGTCGACCCGCGCTGGGAGGCGACATCCACCCGCCACAGCGACGATCCGGCAATGGTGTGGGCGACCATCAGACGCAGGGCGATGGCAGGCGACGTCCCCACTTTCGCCCGCACGGCGGCATGGCGATGCAGATCGACATAGCTGGCCAGTGGCGCGGACAGTTCGGGCCGAATCAGCTTCTCCACGCTGCCGCCCCGTTCCAGCCTGCGCGCTTCTTTCGCGGTGATATAGCCCTCATGGAAGCTGACATCGCCACCATGCCCCATGGTCACATAGACGCGACCGCCCTTGGCTTTGCCGCAGCGTTCATGCTCCCATGAATGGAAAGTCTCGCCCCGGGCCATGACGACAGCATCCTGCCATCCCGCATCACGATAGGTAGCGACGCGCTCGGTAATCGCTGCGTCCTGCATCTGCCAGAAGACATCGGCATCAGCGAAATAGCTGTGATCGCCGAACAGGTCGGCCACGATCCCGCCCTTGTAATCGGCCGGGTCAAACAGCGCCTTGTCTGTTGCGATGGCGTTGCCGCCGAGCAGCCATGATTTGACCTGATGGCCCAGCGGTGGGCGGCTTTCGCCATCGAGAAGCGCCAGCCATTCGCGTTGGCGTAGCTTCGACGCGAGGGTCAGATGCCGCACGGTGACGGCGTCGATCTCGTCATTGCGATAGAGATTGCGGATACGCGGGAGCAGATTGCCCAAGGCCAGCGTCCGCTTCACCTGCAACTCCGTTAGGCCGAAGGTCAGGGAGATATCTTGCGGAGAGCGGCCCTCCTTCACCAGCCGGGTGAAGCTTTCCCAGCGGGTCACTTCGTCGGGATCGAGCCGGGCAATGTTCTCGATGAGAGAGGCTTCGAGCGCTGCGGCATCGTCTCCCGCTTCCATGATGGCGCAGGGCAGAGGATCGATGGTCCCTTCCTCCTGCGCGACGATCATGGCGGCATGATATCGGCGCTTGCCCGCCACGATCTCATAGGTAGCGGGACTGCCATTCTGGCGGACAATCAGCGGGACCAGCACGCCCCGCGCGCGAACGGATGGCAGGATGTTGGTCAGGTCCGGCGCCTTCTTCACGCCCCGCATGTTGGCGGGCGAAACCGAGAGGCAGGCAAGATCGATATGCTTGAGTTCCATGACTATCACTCCTCTTCGCACAAACCGGCCCCGGAAATGCGGGGTGGGCGGCAAGAGCGCACCGGCAGGCCCGGCAGAGCGGCGGACTGCATCCGCAAGGACCGGAACGAAGTGCAGGAGCCGGCAAAGCCGGCTTGCTGCCCGGCGCGACGGGCCTAGAGGGAAGCGACGCCCACACCGCCTGGCCGGGACCGGCCAACGCCATCGCGGCCAGCGATGTCTGCAGATGATCCGCCAGGATCTCGCGTCAGCGATCGTCGCCCGGCAGGGCCGAGACAAGCGAAGCGCAGGCTCGGTGGAGCGCAGCGGAATAGAGCGCGGCCCGAAGGGGACGCCCTCGCCATTTTAGAAAGTCGCGCGATAGACCGTAGGCAGCAACCCGACATGATCGGTCAAAGGCGGCTCCAATTCGAACGCCTTGGCCGACCCAGCAAAATCATAGATGCGCAGCAGCCTGAAGGCATCCGGCCGTTCTTGCGAGAAGGCCAGCTCATTGCTCGACAAGTAAAAAGGCGTCCGCGCATGTCCAAGCGTGGTCTTGACCTCAAGCAGCCGCTCACCGCCATCCAGGCCATAGGATCGGATATCATAACCCGCGCCATCGCCATCTTCCTGCGCCACCCAGCGCACCTTGCGCGCCAGATCATCCCTCCCGGCGGTCGATAGCCGCAGTCGTTCGGCATGAAAGGCCCGCTCCTCCCCTTGCAGGCCCAAAGATCTATTGCGGGCATCGCGCGCCGCCGGATCGAATTTGCGCACCAACCGCTCAAGCGGCGGCGTACTGGTGTGTTCTGCGACAGCAAGTTCTGGCGCATCAACGATGGGCAGGCCGGCTGTACTATTGGACACAGCTTCATTGAAGGCCACAAGCGAAGCTGGCCGGCTGGGGGCACCGAGATAACGCCCAATGCCTTCGATCAATGCGCCCTGATAGTTTCTGCGCGGCTTGTAGCCCTTGATCGTCGGCAGCCCCAGCCGCTCCAGAACTGCGCTGATATTGCAATGTTTGAATTCGATCGATTGGCCGGATCGATCGATCAACTGACGCAGCGCCGCATTGCGATGAGACTTCACGAAGGGCTGGTCGGCCAGTTCCAACTGAAGCATCGCGAAATAATCGGCGACGATCAGATCGATCTCTCGATCCGTCCAGTCTGATCCTCTGCTATCCGCTCCCGCCATAGGCGATCGCTACCATGCAAGCCGGCATTGTCCAATGCCAAGCCCATGCCTATCCAAGACAATTCGATCCCGCTCCAAGCACATTTGAGGCGAAGAAAGCTGATGGCCCGCTACCGCCCAATCACATTGGAAGGATTGCTGATGCAGGATGGACGCCAACTCATTCTGCGCATGGCCGATGGCGGTCAATGGCGCCTGCTGGCGCTCGGCAGGCAGGACCATCTTCTCGGCCGTCATGTGCGCGTAGAAGGTGCGCGTGAAGGGCATGATATTGTAGCGGCTGACAGGATCATAGCCAAATGACGCTGACCCATGAACAGGTGCCATGGGGCGCGGCATCCATGCTCATCCGCACCCATGGCGACCAAGCCAAAGCCTATGCCGACAAGAGAATTGATGAACTGACCGCCATCGGCGACGCCGATGGCGTCACGATGTGGAAGAATATCGTCAACTGCATCAATCACCTGAGCGCGACGGGATCATCAAATTAGCTGCGTCAATTGATGTTATACCTGGCGGTCTCTATCTCGCGCCTGTCTCCATCCGCTGAAGCTGGTGGCGATCCTCCTATCCTCCATTCAGGAGCAACAAAAATGTCCGAACAGCCGGTCGCACAAGATACGCTCATCACCCTGACCGCCGACATCGTCGCGGCGCATGTTTCCAATAACAGCGTCAGCGTTGGCGATCTGCCGCAGTTGATCGCCAATGTGCATCAGGCGCTGACCGGGCTCGGCGCGAAGGAGCCTGAAACGATCAAGCCTGAGCCCGCTGTCTCGATCCGCGCCTCGGTGAAGCCCGATTATATCGTCTGCCTGGAAGACGGTAAGAAGCTCAAGATGCTCAAGCGCCATCTGATGACCCATTATCAGATGACCCCGGAGGACTATTGCGCCAAATGGGGCCTCCCCGCCGACTATCCGATGGTTGCGCCCAGCTACGCGGCCACGCGCAAAGAGCTGGCCCACAAAATCGGCCTGGGGCGCAAGCCCAAGGCAGCCGCGCCAGCCGCAAAGGCTCCAGCTAACCGCACGCGCAAAGCCCAGGCGGAACCCGAGCTCGCCTAAACAGCGCGCGGAGAAACCGAAATTTCACCATGGGGCGGCATGATGCCGCCCCATGTCGTTCAAGAAGCCCTTCCGCGCCGTTCCCGTTCGCCATGGCGGCCATTATGCTGCGCAGAGGCGCAAGCGCCGCCAAGAGGCGCTCGCCGCGAAATTGGCCGCTGGCACCATGCTGGTCGCCGCCGTGGGGGCCGGATCATTCTTCATGCGGGATCGCGATGCTCCAGTGATGACGGAGCAAAGCCAATCGGTCGAGGCGATTCCCTATACCCCGCCACAGATGATGTCGGCGGCAGAACTGGATGCGCAACAGCCGTCGTCTGGTGCGGTAGCTCCTCAGCAAGCCGCTCCAGCAAAGACAAGCGGGAGCAGCTGGTCCTATCTCAACTGCCGCGCCGCCCGTGCGGCCGGAGCAGCACCGCTTTATGCCGGGCAGCCAGGCTACGGCCCGCACATGGATGGCGACGGCGACGGCATTGCGTGCGAACCCTATCGCGGACAACGCTAACCGCGATCGTCCAATGGACATCGCGATTGGCCGACGAACTGCTTCGAGCTATTGAGGCAGTCCGAACTGGGGGATGACGCTGAACAGCTACGATCAGACGATCGCCGCCTATCATGATGCGGCTCATAAACTTGCAGAGCGCTATGACGCTTTGCCATCGGGGGCGGCATTTCACGCGCTCCAACCTCTCTTTCCGTCATCCGGCCTCGCGCTCGATGTCGGCGCGGGCTCAGGCCGAGATGCGCGATGGCTGCAAAGCCTTGGCTTCGATGTCGTCGCGGTCGAGCCGGCGGAAGGATTCCGCCTTCACGCCGCATCCAAGCCAACCGACGGCATTCGGTGGCTCGATGATCGGCTGCCCTCTCTCGATCAGGTCCACCGACTGGCGCTATCCTTCGATCTGATCACGATTTCGGCGGTTTGGCAGCATATCGCCCCCGACGATCGCGCACGCGCCTTTCGCAAACTGGTGACGCTCCTTCGGCCCGGCGGCGTCCTCGCCATGACGCTCCGCGCCGGCCCTGCCCCTGCCGATCGCCCTATGCATCCGACCTCCAGCGGAGAGATCGAAGGCCTGGCGCGTGCGCATGGCATGGAAGTGTTGAAAGTTCAGGCATCCAACGATCTCCAAGGGCGAGATGGCGTCAGCTGGACAGGTGTTGCCCTCCGGATGCCGGATGACGGGACCGGAGCGCTGCCGCTGGTCCGAGGCATCGTTCTCGGCGATGAAAAATCCTCCACCTATAAGCTTGGACTGCTGCGCGCTGTGGCCCGTGTCGCCGAACAGTCGCCGGCGGCGGCTCTTCCCGCGCCCGATCAACCGGACACCGTTGAACTCCCGCTCGGCCTCGTCGCGCTCTACTGGGTCCGGATGTACCTGCCCTTGGTAAGACTGGGCCTGCCACAACTGCCCAAGAATAGCGGGCCGGACCGCCTTGGCTTTGCCAAGGCAGGATTCCGCCGCTTATTAGCGGACGGCACCGATCCCGCCGAATTGCGCGTCGGCGCTGTCTTCGAACCCGATCGCGCCACAGCCATCCTGGCGGCGGTGAACGAGGCCGCATCCACGATCGCGACGATGCCGGCAAACTTCACACGGTTCCCGAATAGCGATCAGCGGGTGTTCGAAATCGTCCGGCAGCGCCGGACCAAAGCAACCGGGATCGAACTCGATCTTCAGCGCCTTCAGGCGTGGGGCACGCTGGTCGTTCCTGGCCATCTCTGGCGTGCCCTCTCTCGCTTCGGTGCCTGGATCGAGCCGACGCTCATCGCCGAATGGAGCCGCCTCATGAGGACCTACGCCGAACGGATGAGCCTGCCGGTTCCTCCTGGGATGGCCGAAGCAGCTTTGGAATGGCGCGAGCCCGTTCGCAGCACGTCAATCGCCCGCCTTGCCGCAGAGCGAATTTCCCGAACCGATCGCCAGCTTGAATGCATCTGGACTGGCCAAAAGTTACCACTGACACGGCTGGACATCGATCATTGCCTGCCTTGGGCGGCATGGCCATGCAGCGATCTTTGGAATCTGGGTCCTTGCGACCGGAAGGTGAACCAACATCAGAAGCGAGACCGGCTGCCATCCGCAGCGATCTTAGCCGCCAGCCGCGATCGCATCATCGGCTGGTGGGAACGTGCCTATCTTTCAGATGCCGCTCTGGGTGAGAGGTTCAATAGGGAAGTTTCCGCTGCGCTGCCGACGGCCGGGAATACCGACCTCTCAGAAATATTTGTTGCCTTTGATTGGCGCAGACTACGCCTTCTTCAGAATCAACAAGTACCAGAATGGCTATATGTGAATACTCATCATGAAAATTTTAGTACATAAGGACATGGAATTGCGCCATTTTCCCCTATGGTAGACATAAAAGTAGATATCCAGAAGCGGTTATCCGGAATTGTTTGTGAATCGATCTAATCTGTTAATTCCCATTTCGATTGGGATTGTATGGCTTCATTTTGACACGGTCCAGTTCAGCCTTCAATTCCGAAATCTGGTTTGAAAGCTTCTTAATTTCAACTTGTTGCCGTTCAACATCCCCCCTGAGCGCCGACGCCGAGGCCCGCGCCTCGTTAGGGACTGAGCTGTAGCGGTCGATGTCTCGAATATGCTTATTGACCACATCATTTAAAGACTTTGTTTCAGAATAAACTTTCCCGGCAAGATCTTCATTTCTATTGGAAAGATTCCACAAGAATGTCGAAAAGGCGACAGACACCGCTAAAATGGCAACTGCAGCTGCGATCATCGCATAGAAATTATAATTCCGTATTTTGTCAGCTTGATTTAAAGTATTCTGAGCTTCTGTTTTAGCGAGCTGAGCATCTGACGCCGCATCTTTGGCAGCCTTGGCTGCGCTTTCCGAACTTTTATTCGCTTCTTCAACCATATCTGGAATTGAACTGCGAATTGCAATTGGAGCAGCATCTTCGATGATCGGTTTAGCCGCTTTCTCGATAAATTTCTTTATGTTCGGAAAATCTGTGTTCGATGGGGGCCTTCCATGACTTGGACTACTTGATGTCTTTGTAAATTCTATCCAAATAAGACCGTCAGCCTTATCAATGAGATAAGGCTCATTTGTCAGATTGTGAAGCGGTATACAAAGCTTGCCCCAAAATCCCGGATCGACAAGTGGCCCCGTTCCCAGCAACAACCCTCTGTGAACATGATTTATCTGAAGGTTGAAACGAACGGCAATAAAAGATGGCAGTCTAAAATAAATATCCGATTCTACAAAAACTATAGAATTGGCCGGTATTTCCAGATATTGTTGACTTCCGTCATAAATTCGCTTCGGATAGTTGACCCCCTTCTCGTAGATGAAGGCCTCTCGTCCTATTTTGCTTTCGTATGACGCTGCCTTAAGAGGTGATGATTTGCCACTTTTGCCGTCAAATGGCGCTATCATGCCAGTTTTTTCGACATAATTTATGATGTCGTCTGCGGAGAGAAGAGCTGGGGGGATGTCCGGGAAAGGGTCGGTGGCCGGACTTGCGCCAGACATTTTGTAAGGTTCTGCAAGCGCCAAAGCGCTTGTATCGTCAAGCTGAATCATTTGATCAGGCCCTAACGATCCTGCCAGACTGCGCAGGGTTTGGTGTCATTTCACGTTCGGAGAATCCGAAATAGGTTATTGGAAATCTGATTGCATCGGACGCTTCTCGGATGAACTCGCTGAGCTTACTCTCCGTGTCACCTAAGTCAGCCTCAAGCCCTACATAATCCAAGTGATTCAATACAATCATTGTCGGATTGTTGCAGTCGATCGCGGCTTTCACCACAGATGCATCGAAGTGTCCCACGCGACGCAACTTCTTTGTCACGGTGGTGAATTCGCGGAGTTCAGTTTGTGTGTCGATAGACGCGGAGATCGCTTCCCAGCTTGTCTCACCCGGTAGTGGTCCGGAATTGCCAGCGACCCGAATTGGATAGGAACGGATAACGAGAATGACATTGTCGACGTCCATAGGGCTCAACCCAGCCTCGGCCAGCGCCGCCGCAGCTGTTGTCGCACGCGAGGTGGCTTTTGGCCAATAGCCGCCGTCGTAAAGCGACAAGCCAAAGCCCTGCGTTCCCTCGACAACGATCCTCGCACCGTCGTTCAGCCAACTCCGCATGAGTTCCGTCGTATCGCAAAGGAATGGCTCCAACATACCACAATGTGCTGCATCGTGCCTGTGCAGCGGAAAGTTGGATGCTTCGCGGGCTACCTGGGCCATGATTGCGGCACCAACGCCGCTACCGGTTGACCCAATTCCCGAAACCAGTCCGGCATCAACTTCCCAAGCCTTGTGCTCCGGGGTGATGATGTTTGCATAGGGACTGATAAAGATGCGTTCACGCGGATAGTCGAGCTGCTCTATTTCGGACTGCAAGACATCGACGTCGATGTAAGAACCAGCCGGGAAGACGATATCGACATTGCGATCGACCGCTCCTGCGGGGAGCTGTCGCAGAGCAAATTTCCGCCCTGAGCGGTCAAAGGCGGTATGGCCAGAATTGGGTCCACCCACCCGTACCACCGCGATCCGCCGTTCGGTCGCCATCCTGACAAGCTCCAGGGACACTTTGCCCTTGCCTTCGGATCCAAATTGACCGCCGACTACGATTGATACTGGCATTAGTTTCCCTCTTCCCACTGGGCTAATATGCTCAGGAGTCTGACAGACATATCGTCCTTTGTACCGACATTGAATAGCGTTTCGTCTGCGAGGCGCTCAAGCGTTGGCACCATGCGCTCAACCTCCGAGCGGTTAGCTTCATCAAATGCTTTGCCCGCCTCCAAAAACGGCAATTCCAATCGTTCCGCATACCGCTCTTTGCGCACCTCATCGGGCGCGGAGACATGGATGTGATGAAATCGGAAGCCGAATTTCTCCTTGAGAAAGGAATGATCGTCGGGAAAGCGAAGGCCGTCCACCACAATCGCAGCCGCCCCTTCTACTCTGGATATAGTCCTCTCCGCTAGTTCCCTCTGACGCCCCTCCCGATTTATCTCTGCGCCAACCATTTGGCGATGATGTCGATCGAGAGGAAGGTTTCGCTCCTTCAGTATGTCGTCAATCACCAAACTGAAGCGTGTGTAGGCGTGACCTTGGGCATGAAGGATTTCTGCGAGCGTGGTCTTTCCGGCAGCGATTGGCCCGCTTATCCCAATGACGAACGGTATACGGTTCACCTCAAGGCGTGGAATGATCAGAGGCGGCTCATTGGCAGTCCCAAGTTCTTCCGAGAGCTCGGCGAGATGAAATGTGCCGACAAGCGCTGAGGTAATTGCATCGAGTTCATCGTGAGTGACCTTAGACGTCGCATACTTTCCACGAATGCCAAAGTTTCTCAGTCCTAGCTTAAGCCACTCCTCACCAGCTCCCTTCCGAGGGATGCGCATTACATCTTGAGCCGCACCAGGATAACTCTCGATGACCGGCAAGCCGTGCGACCTGAAAATTTCCGCCAACCTGATACCCCGGGCGGTCAGCTTCTGCATGCTGGGAAGTAAACAAGGGTATACGTTAACCCCTCTTCGCTTCAGCTCGCGCTCGCAAAACCGCATAATACCTATTTCATCACGGGTCGGATCGTCATCAAACACGGTCTGCCGACCGAATGGCAGGCAGAGGGGAGAGTCGATCGAGACGAGGTCGGGAGACGCCGCGATTGTACGCTCAATGAGATCGGCGTCACTGGAAATTGTCTCAGTCTTAGCCCTAAATCCCTCAAGTAGGCACCATCCTGTCGGCCTCGCTTCAGAGCCGGTGAGATCAATACCGACAATTCTGGAGGTTTCCGCGCGATGACCGTCAAACAACTCTCGAAACGTCGGAGCCCGCGTAAGCTCGGGAGCAGCCTTTTTCAGGCCGGTTGGTAGTTTGTGGCGGTCCTTCGGATTAGACCAATCGAGGAATTTTACAGCTTGGCCAATTAGATCAGGCTCATAACCAAGCAAATTTAAAGCATGATCCATTAAACCGCCCATCGCAGCAATGTCAGCGCGGTTATATGCAATCAAACGCTTGAGCGCTTTAAGGTCGCCTCGAAGGTACTGATGCCACAGTAAGACCGCCGCAAATCCGTCTACCCCGTCCAGATTCTCACGAAGAGTCAAACCCAGGGTGGCTTCGATAGCCTTTTGTCCGCCGGTCAGTCCGACCCGCCGACAAAGATACATCAGATCAATATGTGTTTCAGGAAGCTGAATATCCGGGAATTCTTGTTTCAGAAAACGCTGGTCAAAGCGAATCCCATTGAATGTCACCACTGCAATAGCGCGCTGAGCCATTTGGAATAACTCAGTTGGATCTTGACCTTTAATGAAGGTCCCAGACTTCCCGTCGATGGCCCAGCCCACAATCGTGATCTCATCATAGAAATGACTCAAGCCGGTCGTTTCGATATCTAGGAAGAGTACGCGTTGGGGGTACTCGTGACAGATTGCTAGTTTATCGCGAAGCTCCTTGGGGATGGCTTTGGTAGTCTGGGCGCGAGGCATTCGAGGCATGCTCACCTTTCACCACAGATGTCCTGTGGTGTATATGCGGATTAACGCGGTGCTGGCAAACTGACTCAATGGAGCCACCAGCCTGGATCTGGGAACAAGGGGGGACATCGAACGAGGGGCAATCTCGGAGCGATTTATCCGTGATTTGTCAAACGCTTATGATTCCTTCAGAGGCAGTTGAGACTGCATATTTCGGCGGCTTCGGATCAGGCTACGGTCAGCGATGCCGCTCGCAGGCCGTCACAGGGATGAAAGCTGGCTCCCCATATCCGTCATACACGTCGCTCAGCAGCCAGGAGCGTTCGGCATCGCTCTCCTGTTCGCCAATGCTCTTCCACCAGAAACGTAGAGCGGCATCCCAACGATATCCGCGAGATTTCAGCCGGTCCTTGGCGTCAAAAGGCGCATCGATAGCGTTCACGCGATATGTCGGTCGTTCCGAACAGGCGATGAGCTTTGCCAGGATCGTCTCTCCATCCGGCAACCCGTGGGAGAGTAGATAAAGAAGCGCAAGGATGTCGTTTTCCGCCCTGTGACCTTCATAGAACCACCCGCATTGCGAAACGAGATGTGCAAGGGCACGCCCCTCGAACCCAAGCTCAAGCCAGTCCAGTTCGGCCATCGAGCACGCCCAGGGCTTCCCGGCAATGGCCGGCAGGCGCCGATCCACGAACGGCCTGTCAAAGGCAGCATTGTGGGCGACGATGAGGTCGGCGGACGATAAAATATCCACAGCCATCGCCTCGTCGATCGCCTGTCCGGAGACATCATCGGCTGCAAGGCCAGTGAGTTTGGTGATCTTCGGATCAATCGGCATGCCGGGGTCTTCCCGCCAAACCCGGGAGACTCCGACCTGAATGATCCGCCCGCGATCATCGAACCGAAACCGCTGAACAGCCAATTCGATGATTCGATCGGTTTCGCGATCGAGGCCGGTCGTCTCCACGTCGATCGCCACGCCGATCCGGCTGGAGGCCAGCGGATCAGCCTCGTGAAAATGAGCCACAGGGACAAGACGACGCTGCACGCGATAGTCAGGGTGCATGGTCAGGAAATCGGCCGCCTGCGAATGGCGATCGGGCGCGGGGACGTTCATGTCGCGGCGGTCCTCGCCATCAAACCTCTACCACCCTGAAAACCGCCCCGCTGCCTGCGTCCCGAACAAGATCGACCCGCCGCCCGTCCCAATGATAGTCGAGATGTCGGCCTTGAATGGGATTGGACGCGCAGTCCGGATAGAAAAGCGCGACACATTCGCCGCCAGCCTGTCGCACGCTCGGATAGGCCATGCCATCTGACCCTGAAAAGCGCAGGCTGGCAGCGAGTCGCTGAGCCTCCCCATAGCTCTCCGGATCAAGACAGGGGCCAAAATCCACGTCACCGCCGCGAAGATCATGCAGCTCAGCATCGACCTTAAGGACAATCTCCCGAAACTGTGACGTCCACCCGGCCTGCTCGCCCGTCCTGGCCATGAATCGGGCATGATGATGGATCGTCTCGAACAAAGCGGTTTCATAGCTTCTAGCGACATAGAGAACGCCATAGCTCCCGTCCGAGAATCGGCTGGGTCGATCAAGGCTGACATGCGTGAACGATGCCATCAGATAGGACGCCCCCACGCCACCGATCCGCCGCCCAGGAGGGACAAGCTCGATGTTCCCGATCGACGTCATGATTCGCGGGTTCGTCTTTTGCTCAGCCGATATGAGGAGGGGCCAGTCGGCGGGATCTGCAATATCCTCGAACAGATCGATGGGAGGATAGATACTGCGGATGATCCTGACCGCCCCCTCCCACTCGACCTTATTGACTGGCAGCACCCCAACTCCCGTCACCAACCGCCCCGCTCCGCGTCGAGATAGCGCCGCACCCGCATGATGTCGGTCAATTCGCCACCCAGCATGACCGCCAGGGCATTCGCGCCCTCGAAGGCTGCATTGGGCGCCTTGATCCAGTCATAGCCCCGTTGCGGCTCCTGAAAGATGATGCGGAGCGCCTTATGGATGCCCATGAGGTTGGAGAGCCGGGCAAGCCCATCGCGCGAAATGCGGCCCGGCCCTTCTGCTTTCCACCGACGGAAGCTGCGGACCGGCATATCTGTCAGGACGGCAGCCTGCTCGTCCGTGACACCCCATTTGCCGAACAGATTGAGGGCCGCGCGAAACATCGCACCGCCTTCTTCCTGAGTGACGGGTTCCGGCCGGAACGGAGCGGGGGCCGTCTCAATGGGCTGCAGCATGGCCATAACGTTCCTCCATATGGCATCATATATAGATTATACTGCCAAATGGCAAACTTGGCCTGCCACCTATGCGATATTTCGCATAAACGTCGCTTATGCATTTAATCGCATAGGCTGCGCCGCCGCTTCGCCCTTTACCGCCGCCCAAACCTGGCTTTGATCACCTTCTCAGCTGCCCGAAGCTGATCGAGATAGTCGCTCCAATATTGCATCATCTTGACCCGCTCATTCCAATGCTCGCCGCGCAGATAGGCGCGCCGGACATCGTTGCTTTCGACATGCGCCAACTGGCGTTCAATCGCATCGGGATGCCATTTGCGGCTCTCGTTGAGCAGGGTGCTGGCCGTCGCCCGAAAGCCATGTCCGGTCATCTGCGTCTTGTCATAGCCCAACCGCCGAAGCGCTGCGTTGACCGTATTCTCGGACATCGGCCGCCTCGGGTCGCGAATGCTGGGGAACAGATATTTCGAGTGGCCGCTGATCGGGTAGAGCGCCTCCAGCAGGTCCATGACCTGCGTGGACAGCGGCACGCGATGCTCGCGCCCCATTTTCATCTTCTCGGCCGGAATGGTCCAGATGGCCAAATCAGGATCGAACTCCGACCATTCCGCGTGACGCAGCTCGCCGGGCCGGACGAAGGTGTGAACGCCGACCTTCAAGGCGATCTCGACAGCTGGCTGACCTTCATAGCCCCACATGGCGCGCAGCAGCTCGCCGACGCCGCCGGGATCGGTGATGGCGGCGCGATGCGTGACCTTGGGCGTGATGAGTGCGCCTTGCAGATCGGAGGTGACGTCGCGCTGCGCGCGGCCGGTCGCAATCGCGTACCGCAAGATGCTGCCGCATGTCGTCCGCAGCCGCCGTGCCGATTCGTAGCGGCCCTTAACCTCTACCGTGCGCAGGACGGCAAGAAACTCCGGGGCGGTCAGTCCGCCAATCGGTCGCTCGCCGATGATGGGCTCGGCATAGCGCAGCAGCCAGCGCATCTTTTCCATGGTGGCGGCCGAACGCCCTTCGGCCTCCAGCTTGGCAAGCCACTCCTGCGCAACCGCGCCGAAGCTGTCCCCGCCGTTGAGCGCCAGGGCGCGCTGAAGCCTTTTGTGGGTGGAGGGGTTCGTGCCCCGCTCAAGCAGCTTGCTGGCCTCCGTGCGCTTCTCGCGTGCCTCCTTGAGGGAGACTTCGGGATAGACGCCCAGCGATAGCGTCTGTTTCTTGCCGCCATGCGAGAAATTCCAGCGCCAGTAGCGGGCGCCGTTCGGGTTCACGAGCAGATAGAGCCCATGCATGTCGCCGACCTTGAAAGGCTTCTCGCGGAGCCCGATTTTACGGATGGCGGCATCGGTAAGCATGACGTTGATTTTCCCGGTTTCGATACCGAGAAAACTACCGTTCGCGCATCCGGGTAGCAAGGTACACGCCCGGACAGCGGTGGACGAGATACCACAAACCGGCCAAAATATACCATCGATTCCGGACGGCTATGGACAGGAAAATCAAGGGAAATGGTGCCCGGGGACGGATTCGAACCGCCGACACTGCGATTTTCAATCGCATGCTCTACCAACTGAGCTACCCGGGCATCGGGTCTCGGCGGAGGTGACCGCCGGATGGAGGCGTGCCTATAGGCGTCAATCCGGCTCGCTGTCCAGCCCATAATTATCATTTTTTTGCGGGGCTTCGTCGCCCGGCATACCAGGCACGCGATAGCCCTCGCCCAGCCACTGTAACAGGTCGCGATCGCGACATCCCTTGCTGCAGAAAGGGCGGATTTCCGACTGTGCCGGCTGTCCGCAAACCGGGCAGCTACCGGCCTTAGGCGACATGACCGGCGGCCAGCGACAACGCAGAATCGGCACGCAACGTCACCTCACCGCCACGGCGACGGGCGAGCTGTTCGATCCAGTCGGCGCGCTTGTGCAGCAGGTCGATGATCGCCGGCGCAGCGGTGATCGTCGCCGCGCCGCCGGTGCCGTGCCGTTCGGCGCGGCGCAGCAGCGCCAGCGCGGCGGTCAGCACCGGATCCTCGCGCAGCAACTCCATCAGATTGGCGCGATCGCGGCGACGGATGATCTGAACGAAGCCGAAGCCATTCACTGCCGTCCGCTCAAACGGCAGCGGCAGATATTTGTCGATCTGCGCGGCCGCAACGATGCGCTCGTCCTTATTGTTCATGGTCGGCAGGTCGATGCCGACCGATCCCGCGAGCCCCATGCGGCGGATCGCCTGGGCCGAAAGCTTCGCCCCCTTGGGGCCGAGTTGCGCGGGCGGCAGGCTGCCGTCGATGTCGATCAGGATCATGGCAGGGGTCAGGAAGATGCGCAGCGCCGCATCCTCGGCGCCGACCTCGCCGGTCACCGCTTCCTCCATCAACTCGCTCCAGCCATGCGCTTCGAGCCTATCCTCTTCATGCGCCGGACAGGGACGGATAGCGATGTCGGAAGCGCGCAGGCGTTGCAGCAGGCTGGGACCGGGGTGGACCTTGGAACCGGGCTGGGCGATGCGGCCCTTGGCGCGTTTGCCCCGGCCTTCTTCGGCGATCGCCTCGCGGAAGATTTCGACCAGCACATTGGCGCCCTCGGCGACCTTGGGCGGGATCGGCTCGATCAGCACTTCCTCGCCGGAGATCAGGCGGACGACCCCACGTTTGCGCGGAATGATGGTCTGGACAAGCCGCCCCTGCAGGATCGCGCCAGCACGGGCCGCCTCACCCTCGCGCTCGATCAGCGCCTCGACGATGCGGCCTTTTTCGATCAGCGCGGCACGGGCCTCGCCAATGCCTTCTTCATAGAGCCATTCGGCCATGGTTTCAGTTACCTGCTTGTCGTGATTTCCGAGCCGTGAAATGTGCCATTTCACTCGAAATCCCGACGGTCCAGTGGATAGCCCGCTGCCTCAAGCAGCGTGCGGGTTTCGTAAAGCGGCAGGCCCATGATCGCACTGTGGCTGCCCTGGATGCTGCGGATGAGGCCCGCGGCGCGGCCCTGAATGGCGTAACCACCCGCCTTGCCCAGCCCTTCGCCGCTGGCAATATAGCGGTCGATCTCGCTACGCTCCAGCCGCTTGAAGATGACGATGCTGGTCGACAGGCGATGCCGTGCCACGCCGGCAGCGTCGATCAGGGTGATCGCGCTGTAGACGCGATGCCGGCGACCCGACAGCAGGTCGAGACAGGCCCGCACCTCCGCCTCGCTTTCCGCCTTGGGCAGGATGCGGCGGCCGGCGGCCACCACGGTATCGCCCGAAAGGATCAGCGCGCCGGGATGACGTGCGGCAACCAAGGCGCCCTTTTCGGCGGCGACGCGCGCAGCATAGACGGCCGGCAGTTCGGCCTTGTGCGGCGTTTCGTCAATGTTAGCCGGATCGACAGCGTCAGGGACGACGCCAATCTGCCCCAGAAGGTCACGCCGTCTGGGGGAGGCCGAAGCTAGAATGAGTCGCATCGAAAATGCGGCTTATTTGAAGCGGTAGGTGATCCGACCCTTGGTCAGGTCGTAGGGGGTCAGTTCGACCAGCACTTCGTCACCGACCAGCACGCGGATGCGGTTCTTGCGCATCTTACCCGCAGTGTGGCCGAGAATTTCATGATCATTCTCAAGGCGCACGCGGAACATGGCGTTGGGGAGAAGCTCCACAACCTGTCCGCGCATTTCAAGCAGTTCTTCTTTGGCCATAATATCCCAGAATCGAAAAATCGCGCCGCCATAGCGCCAAATGGTGGAAAATGAAAGTCAGGACGACATGCCAAAGCGATCGCCGGCCGCGACGAGTGCCGCAAAGACGCTATCGAGCTGCTGCGCATCGATGCAATAGGGCGGCATCAGGTAGATGGTGTTGCCAAGCGGCCTGAGCAAGAGGCCGCGTTCGAGGAAGAAGGCACGCAGGCGCGGAGCGAGGTCGGACAGATAGCCGGCATCGGCCGCGAGCAGGTCGATCGCCATGATCGTGCCGAGTTGGCGAGGGTTGGCGAAGGCCGGGTGGCCAGCCAGCGATGCCAGCCGATCCGCGATGCCGCGCACCAGCGCATCGATCCGCCCGCGTACATCCTCCTCGCGCCAGATGGCGAGATTTTCAGCGGCGGCAGCGCAGGCGATCGCGTTCGCGGTGTAGCTGGACGAATGGTAGAAGAGCCGTGCCCGGTCGGTCGAGCGATGCGCCTCGAAGAGGCGCGGCGTCGCCAGCGTCGCGGCAAGCGGGATGGCGCCGCCGGTAATGCCCTTGGCCACCGCCATGATGTCGGGCACCACGCCCGCCTGTTCGCAGGCGAACAAAGTGCCGGTGCGGCCCCAGCCGGTCATCACCTCGTCAGCGATGAAAAGCACGTCGTGACGCGCGCAGATATCGGCCATCGCCCGCAACATATGTGGGGGATAGGTCAGCATCCCCCCTGCCCCCAGGATCAGCGGCTCGACGATGAAGGCGGCCGGCTGCTGCGCGCAGGCAGCCGCCAGTGCGGCAAGCGCCTCCTGCTCGCGGTCGGGATGCGGGAAAGGGATGGTACCGACATCGAACAGCAAGGGCGTCCAGGCGGCATTATAGACGCCACGTTCCCCAATCGACATCGCCCCGATCGTGTCGCCGTGATAGCTGTGCTCCAGTACCAGGATGCGGCTGCGCGCTTCGTCCAGCCCGTCGAGCGCGCGATTATGCCAATAGCCAAGCGCCATCTTGAGCGCGACCTCGACCGCGGTCGATCCGCTATCGGAAAAGAAGACATGGGCAAGGCGATCGCGGCCCGGCACCTGTGGCATGAGGTCGACCAGGCCCCGCGCCACCGCCTCGGCCGGTTCATGGGTATAGCCAGCAAAGATCAACTGATCGAGTTGCCCGGCCTGGCGGGCGATGGCGGCAGCGATGCGCGGGTGACAATGGCCATGGGTGGTCACCCACCAGCTCGAAATGCCGTCGATCAGGCTGCTGCCGTCGGCCAGGTGGAGCGTCGCGCCCTCCGCCCGGACGACATGGGGAATGGGCTCATTGAGGCCGTGCTGGGTGAAGGGGTGCCAGACAGGAGAGGTCATCTGCGTCCCCTACGCCCGATCGGCGGCCAAGGCTATGGTTTGTCCTTGCGGTCCACCGGCGAGATGCTGGGCAGCACGGCCGCCGTTGGCACGACGACCATGGGCACCGCGACATGGATGTCGACCCGGCGATTCTTCGCACGGCCTTCCGGATCGTCGCTGCCATCCTCCCTCGCATTGGGGACCGCCGGCCGGGTTTCGCCCAGCGCGATCAGGGTGATGCGATCCTTGGCGATGCCCTTTTCGACCAGATAGGCCTCGACCGCTTCGGCCCGGACACGGGATGCGACGCGATTGTCGCCGTCATTGCCCTTGCTGTCGCTATGGCCGCGCAGGGTGATCGCCCCGCCGGTCTTGATCGCCGGGGTTTCGACCAGCGTATCGAGCGCCGCGCGGGCGGCATCGTCAAGCTTCAGCCCGGACGCACCAAAACCGATGGTGACGTCGAGCGGCTCGATCTTCGGCGCCTCGGGCTCGGCGACTTCGGGGCGCAGGATCGAACGGACCGGCTCGGCGGCATTACCCCCCTCATTCGCAGCCATATCATTGTCGACTGCATTGGTCGCATTGGCGGCATTATCGACAGCATTGCCTGCGGGCCGATCACAGGCAGCCAGCATGACGCACAGGGCCAGCGCGGGAGCAAGCCTCCTCATTATCCCTCTCCTTCCTCTTGTCTGCGGGGCTTCTGGGCGGGCGGCACATAGGACAGGATCGTGTCGCCGGGCTGTGGCGTCGGTCGCGACGCATGGGTGAAGAAGCGCATCGTCCCGTTCCTGCGCAGCAGCAGCAGCATGTCCGCCTCCGCCGGCAGGTCCGCCTTGGCGGCCTCGAAATCGAACTGATCGCTGATCCGCGTCTTGCGGAAGGTCCAGCCGGCATCCTCGCGGATCATGATCTCCTCGACACCGAGGCCGGAATCGAACAGGGCACGGCCGCGCAGCGATTCCGGCAGCGCGCGCGGGTCATGATCGTCACTCGCGTCGCCCAACTGATAAACATTGTCGCGCCCGACATCCGGCGCAAACTCGTTACAAACGAGCGCGTTATAGGCCTCATTTTCCGACGTGGCAGCGAGCACCTGGAACTGGGCGAGGTCGAGCCGTTCCTCGGTCGCCTCCGCCAATATCTCGCCATGATAGGTCGGGATGCCGCCATGGCGCGCCGATGCCAGGCGCTGCCAGCTATTATCGGCGATCATCACCGGCACCTCCAAATTGCGCAACTGGGTCGCGAGGCTGAGGCTGAAAGGCGTGGCGCCGACCAGCAGCAACCCCTTATCACTGGCGCCCGTGACCTTGAGCAACCGGGCAACCGGCTTGATCGAAAAGCCGTGGAACAGGATGGTCGCGACCACGATCGAGAAGGACAGGGTGACGAGGATCGCACCGTCGCCATAGCCCAGCCGATCTAGCCGCAGCGCGAACAGGCCGGAAATAGCCACCGCGACGATACCGCGCGGCGCGATCCAGGCGACCAGCAGCCGCTCGTTCCAGGGCACGGGCGAGAAGGCGAGGCTGAGCAGCACCGTCGCCGGGCGGACGACGAACAGCAGCACCAGCAGATAGGCCAGGAAGCGCCATTCGAACTGACGCAACACATTGAGGTCGAGCGAGGCCGACAGGATCACGAACACGCCCGAGATCAGCAGGACGGTGACATTTTCCTTGAATGGCTGGATGTCGCGCAGGGAATCGAACTTCATGTTGGCGAGCGCGACGCCCATCACCGTCACGGTGACGAGGCCGGTTTCCGCCTGGATGAGGTTGGAGAGGACGAAGACGCCGATTACCGCGACGAGCAGGATCGGGGCTTTGAGATATTCGGGCACATGGCCGCGCTGGAACGCCCAGCCGATCGCGCGGGCGGCAAGCCAGCCGATCAGGCCGGCGATGATCGCGGCAGCGACCAGCGACAGGATAACCGCCGCCAGCGTGCTGCCCTCGCTCGACCGGCGCAGATATTCATAGGTGGCCAGGCCCAGCAGCGCGCCGACCGGATCGTTGACGATCGCTTCCCATTTGAGGATCGCGCGCGGCCGGGCGGCAACGTTGGACTGACGCAGCAGCGGCAGCACGACGGTCGGCCCGGTCACGACCAATATGCCCGCAAACAGGATCGCCACCGGCCAGACGAGGCCCGCGACATAATAGAGGGCGAGCGCGCCGAGCACCCATCCGATCGGCGCGCCCAGCACCAGCAGCCGGGTGACGGCACCGTCGGTCTTGCGCAATTCGCGGAAATTGAGGCTGAGCCCGCCTTCGAACAGGATCAGGGCGACCGCCACCGATACCATGGGTTCGAGCAGTTCGCCGAAGGTCAGCTTGGGATTGATGAGGCCGGTCACCGGGCCGCCGATGACGCCAGCGGCGAGCATCAGGGCGATGGCGGGCCAGCCGGTGCGCCAGGCAATCCATTGGGCGCCGATGCCCAATATGCCGATCAGCGCGATTACAAGGGCCTGTTCATGCATGGCCGGGACCATAGACAGGCCGGGCCGCCATGGTCACCCCCTTTATTTTCAACGATCTGGGGAACCGGATCGCAGAACGGGAATGGCGGGCAAGGGAGAACCCGCCATTCCCATGGCAAATATATTTATTGCTGCGGCGGGGTTGCCGGATCAGCCGGCGTCGCCGGGCTGGCGGGCGCGGCCGGGGACGGCGTGCCAGCGGCAGCCTGAATCCGCTGCTGCAGGGCCGGGTCGGCGGCGGCAGCCTGACCAATGGCGTTGAACTTTTCGGGCGGAATGCCCTTCGACTGCAGCGCAGCCAGCATCTTGGGCTGCTTTTCGGCAGCGGCAATTGCGTTGTCCGACTGAATCTTGGTCACTTCGACGGCGGCGGCGGCGAACTGCTTGATGTCAGTGTCGCTGAAGTTGCTGGCGCCGGCGGCGGGGGCCGATGCGGCCGGGGCGGCAGGCGTCTGCGCCGACACGGAATAGGCTGCCAGCAGCGCGACGGACGCGACACCGGTCTTGATGATGTTCGAGAGATTGAGACCCGTCATGTGCTTCTCCTTGGCTTTGCTACCGCCCAAAGCTGTGGACAAAGCAGGCCGGGGAAAAGTCCGGACAGGATGAAGCGTGGCATTAGAAAGATGGCGGAAAAGTTCCCGTCAGCCTGCCGCGAAGGGGAAACGATCGGTCGCGGGCCTCATTTCCATGCCGCAACGAAAAAGGGCCGCCCGATGAGCGGCCCTTCCCGATTCTGCTTACCAGATCTTCACCCGATCCTTGGGATCGAGATAGATCTTGCCGCCCGGCGCGGGCTTGAACGCATCATACCAGGCGTCGAAATTGCGCACGATGTCGGCGCGATATTGCGACGGCGCGTGCGGATCGGTGACCAGCCGCTGTCGCAGATTGGCCTCGCGATAATTGCGACGCCACACCTGTGCCCAGCCCAGGAAGAAGCGCTGGTCGCCGGTCATGCCGTCGATCACCGGCGCGGCCTTGCCCCCCAGCGAGGCATGATAGGCGTCGAGCGCGACGGCCAGCCCGCCCAGATCGCCGATATTCTCGCCCATGGTGAAGGCGCCCTTCACATGCGCGCCCGGGAAGGGTTCATAGGCGTCATATTGGGCGCCCAGCTTGTCGGTCAGCGCCTTGAAATTAGCGACGTCCTGATCGGTCCACCACTGGTTGAGCTTGCCGGTCTCGTCATATTTCGCGCCCTGGTCGTCGAAATGATGGCTGAGTTCATGACCGATCACCGCGCCGATGCCGCCATAATTGACTGCCGGATCGGCATGCGGGTCAAAGAAGGGCGGCTGGAGAATGGCGGCGGGGAAGACGATCTCGACCATGCCGAAATTGGCATAGGCGTTGATCTCCATCGGGGTCATGCCCCATTCCCAGCGATAGATGGGCTTGCCCAGCTTGCCGATATTATAGTCGAAGTCGAACTGGTTCGCGCGCATCGCATTGCCGAACAGGTCGCCCTGCTGGATCTTCAGGCCGGCATAGTCACGCCACCGGTCGGGATAGCCGATCTTGGGCGTGAAGGCGGCCAGCTTCTTGTGGGCGCGGGTCTTGGCCTCGTCGCTCATCCACGGCAGGCCATCGATGCGGCGGCCCATGGCGGACAGGACATTCTTGACCAGCTGGTCCATCGCCGCCTTGGTTTCGGGCGGGAAATATTTGGCGACATAGACCTTGCCGACTTCCTCACCCAGCGAGTCCTTGAGGAAGGTGACGCCGCGCTTCCAGCGTTCCTCGCGCTCGGGCGTGCCCGACAGGGTGGTGCCGAAAAAGGCGAAATCGGCGCTGGCGATAGTGTCGGGCAGATAGTCGGCATAGCTGTGGACGCTACGCAGCAGCAGGCTGTCCTTCAGCACGCCGATCGGCGCCTTGGCGATCAGCGCGGCCTCGCCAGTGACGGCGGACGGCTGGGCGACCAGCAGGTCGGTGGGCTTGAGGCCAACGGCGCCGAAATAGGCGGCGAAGTCGAAACCGGGTGCGGCCTTCTGCAGCGCGGCAAGGCTCATCTTGTTATAGGTCTTGTCCGCGTCGCGGCTGTCGACCTGAGTCCAGTGGACCTTGGCGACCTCGGTCTCGAACGCCATCAGCGCGGCGGCGCGCGCCTTGGCATTGGGTTCGCCCAGCAGGGTCAGCATCTGTTCGAGATGGGCGACATAAGCGGTGCGGATCGCCGCCATCTTCTCGCCCTGGTCGAGATAATAGTCGCGGTCGGGCAGGCCCAGGCCACCCTGCATCATCGAAAGGATGTAGGTTTCGGGATCCTTGTCGTCCTGGCCGACATAGAAGCGGAACGGACCGCGCACCCCGGCGCGCGCCGCCTTGCCGGAGAGCGCAGCATAGGCCTTGAGATCCTTGACCGCGCCGATTTCGGCAAGCCAGGGCTTGATCGGGGCAAGGCCCTTCGACTCGACCGCCGCCGAGTCCAGATAGGTCGCATAGGCGACGCCGATCTTGCTGTTCGGGTCGGTCTTGGCGCCGTCCAATATCTCGCGGGTGCGCTTCTGCGACAGCTCGTCCAGCACGGTGAAGGCACCATAGTTGGACTTGTCCGCCGGGATCGGCGTGTTCTTCAGCCAGGTGCCATTGGCATATTCATAGAAATCGTCGCCGGGCTTGACCGAGCTGTCCATGCCGGCGGCGTCGAAGCCGTAGGTGCCATAGGTCGGCTTGGCGGCCGGGGCAGCGGCGGTCGTGGTGGCGGGCTGGTCGGCATGGGCCACGGTCGCGGCGAGCGCGAGGCCGGTGGCGGCAGCGCCCATCAGGAGGAACTTCATGAAGGCTATTCCCTTGCTTCGTCTGGATCGGACGTCATTCACTCTGTCCGTTCTGGCGGGCAGTTCAACGCCCGTCAAAGCGGCATGTCCATGTCGTTGGTCGAAAATTATCGGCCGTTGAAATTATCGGGAAGATGGATGTGCGCCCGGAAGGCGGCCGCCAGACTGTCCCGGTCGAGCGGATCGAGCAGCGGCAGGCGACCAAGGCTGGGCACGCCGGCAATGTGCGGGATGATCCGCTCATTTTCCTCATGCGCATCCCCGATGAAGGCGATGCCGACGACATGGACGCCGCGCGCGCGCAGCGCCTCTATGCTGAGCAGGCTGTGGTTGATCGTGCCAAGGCCGGTGCGGGCGCACAGGATCGCGGGCTGGCCCCAATAGGCGAACAGGTCCGCCATCAGCAGGCTTTCGCTGACCGGCACCAGTACGCCGCCGGCCCCTTCGACCACCAGCGCTCCGTCGACCCTAGGGAGCGCCAGGCGATCGAGCGAGATGTCGACGCCATCGATCCGCGCGGCGAGATGCGGCGAGGCTGGCGTTGCAAGGCGATAGGCTTCGGGCAGGATGCGTTCGGGCGGCAGGCCGGACAGGGTGGCAACCCGTTCCTTGTCGCCATGCGGATCGACGCCGGCCTGGATCGGCTTCCAATAATAGGCGCCCAGCGCCGCGGCGAGGCCGGCGGCGAAGACGGTCTTGCCGATATCGGTATCGGTGCCGGTAACGATCAGCCGAGTCATCGGCCGACCCGACGCAGCACGTCGCCCAGCGCGATCACGTCGGCACGGCCGACATTGAGCGAGAGCGAGATGCGGAGGCGGCTGGTGCCGGCAGGCACGGTCGGCGGGCGGATGCCACGCACGTCGAAGCCGGCCTCCTGCAAGGCGGCGGCGGCGGCCATGGTGCGCGCATCCTCGCCCAGGATCAGCGGGATGATCTGGCTGCGCGGACGGGGCAGGCCGAGCGGCGCGCAGATCGCCTCGACCGCGTCCTGGCGCAGCGTCGCCAACCGGTCGCGACGATTGTCGGCAGTCTCGATCCGGTCGATCGCGGCGGAAGCGGCCACCGCCATCAGCGGCGAGGGCGCGGTCGAGAAGATGAAGGGCCGGGCGCGGTTGATGAGATAGTCGATATGGATGCGCGGGCCGCAGATCAGCGCGCCCTCCACGCCCATCGCCTTGCCGCAGGTGTGGAGGGTGATGACATTGTGCAGCCCGTCGAGGCCGGCCGAAAGCCCGCGCCCGCCAGGACCGAAGACGCCGGTGCCATGCGCTTCGTCGAGCAGCAGCATCGCATCATGGGTGGCGGCGAGCCTGGCGAGATCGCTGAGCGGCGCGATGTCGCCATCCATCGAATAAAGCGTCTCGACCGCGATCCAGATCCGCCCCTTGCCGCCTTCGGCGCGAAAGGCGGTGATGAGGTCGGCGAAGCTTTGCAGGTCATTGTGACGGGCGAAGACGGCGGTCGCCTTCGACAGGCGGATGCCGTCATGGACGCTCGCATGGATCAGTTCGTCCGCGACGATCAGGTCGCCGCGCTGCGGCAGGGTGGCGAACAGCGCCATGTTGGCGAGGAAGCCATTGGCCAGGAACAGCGAGGCCTGAGTGCGGAAAAATTCCGCGGCTTTTACCTCCAGCCCTTCATGTTCGGGGGCATTGCCGCGCAGCAGGCGCGAACCGCCCGAGCCGACCGGCACGCCGCGCGCGACTGCATCGGCCACGGCCTGGCCGATCATCGGATCGGAGGCGAGACCGAGATAGTCGTTGGAGGCAAAATCACGCCCGGCGCGGGGGATCAGGTGGCGCAGACGCCCCCGAGATTCAAGCGCGGCGAGTTGCGTGCGGAAGGGTTCGCTGCTCATGGCCGCGGGCTATAGGCCCCCACCCCGAGCCGGGCAAGCAAGCGCTTAACTTCGCACATTTCCCGCACATTTTGTCATCTTCATTCAAATGTGGGAAATTTCGTTACAAATCCCACAGCCGCCAATCCCTGCCTATATAAGGCTGTTGCCGCCTGTAGGACAGCGATCAGAACGCACCATCGAGAGGCGCCGCCCCCCTATCCCCGCAGCGCGCAGGGGACGATGCTGGACGGATCAGGACGGGCGGTGCTGCGGCGGAAGCGGGCCATGTAGCCGCCGGCGGTCGGCTTGGAGATCATTTCCTCCAGCCGGAAGCCCATCGCCGCTAGTTCGCAGGTGAGCAGGCGCCGGGGCGTGCCATGCTGGTCGGTCGGCCGATCGGCGTCGACCACGATCAGTTCGCCATCGGCCTTGAGCGCCGGGCTGAGATGCCACAGGAACGCATAGGGCTCGGCGATCTCGTGATACATATGGACCATGAAGATGCGGTCGAAGCTGTTTTCGGGCAGCCGGGGATCTTCCGGCGCGCCCAGCTTCACGCTGACATTGGTCCAGTCCTCGCGGGTGATGCGGCGGCTGAGGGCATCGATCACCTCGGGCAATATATCCTCGGCCAGCACCCGGCCCTTCGGCCCCACGCGCTTGGCCAGGCGCACGGTATAATAGCCCTCGCCCGCACCGATATCGGCAATGGTCATGCCCGGACGGATGCCGGCCCGGTCCATGATATCCTCCGCCTCATTGACCCGGTCGCGCGCTTCCTCGCTCGACCAGCGGGTCGACACGATCGGCGCCACCGGCCGGTCGGCGCGGGGGAAAGACGCGGCAGCAGCCGAGCGTTCCGACTGGTTGCCGCCTGCCAGCGGCCCGCAGGCGGCCAGCAGGAGCAACGGCCCCGCCAGCGCCATGCGGATCATGAACATATCGACGGCATCAGAAAAGCAGGGACCATGCTCGCAGTCTCGTTTGTTTTCCGCATTTCCCAGTCGCCAGGCAAGCCTGGCTCGAAAATGCTCTTAGTCGACATCCTCCACATCGACCTTCTCGCCCGTGACCTTCTGCGACAGGGCAGCAGCCATGAACGGATCAAGCGCACCATCCAGAACATCGTCCGGAGCGGTCGAGGTGACGCCGGTGCGCAGATCCTTCACCAACTGATAGGGCTGGAGCACATAGGAGCGGATCTGATGACCCCAGCCGATCTCGGTCTTGGCCTGATAGTCGGTGTTCGCCGCTTCCTCGCGCTTGCGCAGTTCCGCTTCGTACAGACGCGCCTTCAGCATGTTCATCGCGGTGGCGCGGTTCTTGTGCTGCGACCGGTCGTTCTGCGACGCCACGATAATGCCCGAGGGCACGTGGGTGATGCGGACTGCGGAGTCGGTGGTGTTGACGTGCTGGCCGCCCGCACCCGATGCGCGATAGGTATCGATCTTGAGGTCGGATTCCTTGACCTCGATATCGATATTGTCGTCGATCACCGGATAGACCCACACCGACGAGAAGCTGGTGTGGCGGCGTGCGGCGCTGTCATAGGGGCTGATGCGGACCAGGCGGTGGACGCCGCTTTCGGTCTTGGCATAGCCATAGGCATTCTCGCCCTTGATGAGGAAGGTGGCCGACTTGATGCCGGCGGTTTCGCCCGCCTGATAGTCGACAAGTTCGACCTTGAAGCCGCGCCGTTCGGCCCAGCGGCGATACATGCGGCTGAGAATTTCGGCCCAATCCTGGCTTTCGGTGCCGCCAGCGCCGGCGTGGATTTCCAGATAGGTGTCGCTGGCATCGGCTTCGCCCGCCAGCAGCGCCTTGATCTTGTCCTCGTCCGCCCGCTCGGCGAGCGCCTTCAGCGCGGCGATGGCTTCGGAGACCATGTCCTCGTCGCCTTCGGCCTCGGCCATCTCGATGAGTTCGGCATTGTCGGTCTTTTCGGCCTCGATCGCGCGGGTAGCGCCGATCGCGCTGTCGAGACGGGTGCGCTCGCGCATCACCTCCTGCGCCAGCTTGGCATTGTCCCACAGGGTCGGATCCTCGACGCGGGCATTCAGCTCGTCCAGCCGGCGCAGCGCGCGGTCCCAGTCGAGGAAGCGGCGCAGCAGGTCCAGCGCGGCGTCGATACGGTCGATATATTGCTGCGCTTCGGCGCGCATGGGAGGTCTCCAGAATCTCGTGGCGTCTCAACGCATCAAGCGACCGCCCCTATCCCAGACCGGCAGGCTTGGAAAGATTCAATCCTCCCCTGGCAGGGGAGGTGGCAGCCCGTAGGGCTGGCGGAGGGGTAGGTCGCCCCGTGCCTTGGCGGTGATGTGAAGCACAACAGCCTCCACATCCCTCAACACGTCCGTTGCCGGGATACGCAGAACCCGGACACCCTCGCCGACCAACCAGGCATCACGGTCAGCATCGCGAACCGGTGCGTCACCACGCCCATGCACTTCCCCATCGACCTCGACCGCAAGGCGATGACGGGGACAAAAGAAATCCAGCACATAGCTGCCAGCAGGATGCTGTCGCCGAAAACGCAACCCGGCGGGACGCTTGCGCAGTTCCTGCCACAGCAGCACTTCGGGGAGGGTCATCGACTGGCGCAGGCGACAGGCGCGATGTTGCGTGCCTTTGGGACCATGGAGCATGACCGCAGCCTACCCCTCCGTCTGGCCTGCGGCCAGCCACCTCCCCTTTCAGGGGAGGATTTTTCAGGAACGATCAAACAGCGCTTATGCGTCGCCTGAACTCGTATACGGCTCCATCATCATGCTCAATCATCGCATCGAGCAAATCATCTTTCAACGCGGCGGCATGAACAAGCATCAGAGCGCCAGCCTGGGTGAAGATACGTTCAAAAGAACTGAGAGATGGGTCCAATACCCTGCATTCATCGGCTGTAACTACATTTACCCCCATTGCCTCGTCACCCAACAAGGCGAGATAATGCGGTATGCCGTCACTTCATATGAGGCGACAACCAAACAAGGCCCAGCAAGGAAATCGCACTCACTCTTCATCAGAGGCGCTCCGAGTGTCTCATCCTCAATAAATGCCGCCCTGATCCTGCAGGAAGTCGGCGTCGTTGCGCTGGCGGGTGCGGACCGCGTCCGCCTTGGCCGCGACCTTGGCCTGGGCCTCCGCCTCGTCCTTGCGGATGGTGCGGCGGGGTTCGGATTCGGGCTTGAACGCTTCCCAGATCACAGCGGGCTTGGCCTCGTCGGTCGGCCAGGCGCCATAGACGCGTTTGCCCGAACGGCGGTCGATCGCGACCATGCGGATGCCGGCCGGGGCAATGAACGGCGTCTTGGGCATGGTCTCCAAAATCGGGGCCATCGCCTCCTTCCAGATCGGCGCGGCGATACGGCCGCCCTGCGCCCAGCCACCCAGGCTGCGCGGCTGGTCATAGCCGATATAGACGCCGGCGACGAGATCGGGCGAACCGCCGACGAACCAGACATTGGTCGGACCGTTGGTGGTGCCGGTCTTGCCGAACAGCGGGCGCTTGAGGTCGGCCAGCACGGTGGCGGTGCCCCGCTGGATAACGCCCTCGGTGATATGGACGACCTGATAGGCGGTCATCGGGTTCATCACCTGGCGCCCTTCGAACCCGAAGCGCGGCATCGGCTTGCCGTCCCAATTGGCCATGTTGCAATTATCGCAGGGATGCCAGCGTTCGGGCCAGATCACCTTGCCGCGCCGATCCTGCACATAGTCCATCAGCTTGGGCGCAAATTGCCGCCCCTGATTGGCGAGCGTGGCATAGGCGTTGACCATCCGTTCCACCGTCGTCTCGCCCGCGCCGAGCGCGAAGGAAAGATAGGGCTGATAGTCGCCGATGCCCATATTCTTGATGGTGCGCACGACCCGGTCCATGCCGGTCTGACTGGCGGCGCGCACGGTCATCAGGTTGCGCGACTGCTCGACGCCCCAGCGCATCGTCTGCGGCCCGGCGCTGCCGCCCGAGAAGTTGCGGAAGCATTTCTGGCCGAGGCCGGCGCCCTGATAGACGCACAAGGGGCCATCGACGATGATCGAGGCCGGCGTCATGCCATTGTCGAGCGCGGCGGCATAGACGAAGGGCTTGATCGTCGAGCCGGGCTGGCGCTGGGCCTGGGTCGCGCGGTTATAGGCGGACAGGCGATAGTCGAAGCCGCCCTGCATCGCGCGGATGCGGCCCGAATGCACTTCCTCCACCACCATGCCGCCCGACACTTCGGGAATATTGCGCAGCGCCCAGCTGGCGCCGTCGCGCGCGACGATGATCAGGTCGCCCGGCTTCATCGCCGCAATGGCGGGGCCGCCGGTGCGGCGATAGGGCAACTGCGCCAGGCTAGCGGGCAGCGTGCCGGTGGTGCCGTCGGCAAAGCCGATCTGCGCCCCGCTGCTGTCGCGGCTGATGATAACGGCGACGCGCCAGCCGGCATAGTCGACGCTGATGAAGCTGGCGGCAAGTTCGCGCTCCCACCCCTTGTCGACATCGACATGGCCAACCGGGCCGGACCAGCCACGCCCGGCGCCGAAGCGCAGCAGGCCGTTACGCAGCGCGGTCTGGGTATGGTCCTGCGCCACCGGATCATAGGGGCTGCGCACCCACAGGCCGCCGGCATAGACGCTGTTGGGGCCATCCTCCGCCTTTTCGCCGAACTGCTGGATCAGGCGACGGCGCACCTCCTCCATATAATAGCCGCCGGCATTGGCGTCGAAGCTGGAGCCGTGAGCGGCGACGGTGCCGAGCGGCTGGGCAACGGCAGCATCGCGCTGGGCAGCGCTGATCCAGCCATTTTTGAGCATCTCGCCCAGCGCCCAGTTGCGGCGGTCGAGCGCGCGGGCATGGCCGGTCTCGCTTTCCGGGCGGTAATTGGCCGGTCCCTTGGGCAGGATCGCCAGATAGGCCATTTCGGGCAACTGGAGATCGGCGACATCCTTGTCGAAATAGGCGCGCGCCGCCGCCTGCACGCCATAGGCGTTCCGGCCGAGGAATATCTGGTTGAGATAGAGTTCGAGGATCTGCGGCTTGGTCAGGACATTTTCCATGCGCCAGGCCAGGATCATCTCCTTCACCTTGCGCGTGGGCGAATATTCGTCGCCGATCAGCAGATTCTTGGCCACCTGCTGGGTGATGGTCGAACCGCCGCGGGCGCGCTGGCCCGAGCCCAGCTTGCTGGCATAGTCGAACACCGCGCCGGCAAAACCGGGAATGTCGACACCATGATGTTCGAAGAAGGTCTTGTCCTCCGCCGCCAGATAGGCGTGGATCAGCAGCTGGGGATAATCGCTATATTGCAGCTGGACGCGGCGTTCGCGGGCATAGCTGTGGACCGGCTGGCCGTTGATGTCGCGCACCATGGTCGGAAGCGGCGGCTCATATTCCAGCAGCGTCGCCGCATCGGGCAGGCCGCGCGCGAAGATCAGCCAGAACAGGAAAAGGGCGAACAGGAAGCCGCCCAGCAGGATCGCGGCCCAGCGGAACAGGCGGCGCTGCCACAAGGGCTTCAACCGGTCGGCAACACCCCCGGCGCCGCGGCGCAGGCGATAGGCGAAGGACGATGCGGGCGGATTGGAACGGGCCTCTTCCATGGTGGAAGAGGCTCTAGAGCCTGATCGCCTGAGATGGAAGCGCTTTGCGTTTCCATCGATGGCGTGAATCAGGCTCTACATCCTGACTCCCGGTCAAAAGTCCTTCAATAGCAGCGCCGATGCGGGGATGGCCGCGTCAGCCGCCCGACCGGCCGCTGCCCATGGCGAGCTTGCGCGCGAAATGGACGTCGATGGCACGGGCAACGCCGCGCGCGATAGCCTGCTGCCCCTCACGCGAGGAGAGGAAAAGGGCATCCTCCGCATTGCTGATATAGCCCGTCTCGAACAGCACCGAGGGTGTGTCGGGAGCCTTCAAGACCATCAGCGAGGCGAAGCGGTGATAGGCGCTGCGGAAGGGCACATAGGGCGCCGCCTCGCGTTGCAGCAGCCGGGCGAAATTGGCCGAGATGTTCATCGATTCCCGCTGCGTCAGATCGATGAGGATCGACGACACATCGCCCGACTGGTTGCCGAGGTTGACGCCGTTCAGCACATCCGCCTTGTTTTCGCGCGCGGCGAGACGGGCCGCTTCCCGGTCCGACGCGGTTTCCGACAGGGTGTAGACGGTAGCGCCATGGGCTTCGGCATTCTCCGCCGAATCGGCATGGACGGAGATGAACAGGTCGGCGCCCAGCTTGCGCGCGATGCCATAACGTTCCTGCAGCACCAAAAAGTGGTCATCGTCACGGGTCAGCGCCACGCGCACCCGACCGGACTTGACCAGCTGGTCACGGATCGCCTGCGCGATCGCCAACGTCACATCCTTCTCGCGCTTGCCATTTTCCTTGTTGATGGCGCCCGGATCATGGCCGCCATGGCCCGCATCGATCACCACCAGCGGACGGGCACCATCACGCGCCCCTTCGACCGGTGGCAGGGCCACGCCCCGCGCCACCGCCGGGATCGGCACGGTGATCGAATGAATGCGCTTTTGCGGCCGCGCGCTCATATGGGCGGGCGCGTCAAAATGCAGCCGCCCCTGGCCGACCGCGCTGCGGAAGCGGTTGTCGGTGACATTCTGGAGCGAGAAGCTGAGCGACTTGCCGTCGGCCGCGATGCGCGGATCGCCCAGCATCGCGGGTGCCGCCAGGTCCAGCACGACACGGGCCGTGCCATCGCTGAGTTGCCCCTGGCGGATCGCGGTCACGGCATCATGCGCTCCGGCGAAATGCCCGCGCCCAGTCTGTGCACCGCTGATGTCGAGCGCGATCCGGCGCGGCCCGTCGAGCAGGAAGGCAGAGGCCCCTTCGACGCTGTCGTCGAAACGCACCGTGACACGGTCGCCCTGCACGTCGACGGCGGAAATGCCCCCGGCATCGCTTGGGGTTGCCGCCAGCAGCGTGCTTGCCAACACAAGGATATTAAGCATGCGCCGCTTGTGCAACGCAGGCCCATCGGCCGTCCAGCCCATTTTCATGACGTCGATCCGTCCAGCGTCCCCACGCTGAATTTCGGATTAAGCATCGGCCGTTGTGACCGGGTAAAGCGGAAGGGTTAATCACGGCTTCAGCATGAATTGGCCAAAGGGATGCGCAGGTCATCATAAAGACATAATCTTTTCAGGGACCGTTGCTCCCTGCGCCCATGACTGCTACCCCTTCACATTCCGGGAGGACCGACCATATCATTGCGGTCCATTGCGGGATCTTGATTATATGCATCGGCGCGCGCCCGTCGCTCGAGCCGATGACGAACAGGTTGACGCTGCATGAGGCATGACTTTCCTTCCACGCTGGCCCCGGTACCGGGTGCTGTGGCGTGGATGGTCCGGCCCGGCATAATGTCCGGCCCTGCCGACGCAGCAGACGCGCACTTTTTCTTTCAAACCTGGACGATGCCGCCTCGCGCGCCGAACCCGGCGCGCGCACGGCCGTCCCATCACTATCGCGCGGCGGCCCGGCTTCATGCCTGCGGCCGCCGTCGCCGGAGACACATAAATGACAATGCGTATGCTGATCGATGCGCGCCACCGGGAAGAGACCCGGGTCGCGGTCGTCAAGGGAAACCGGATCGAAGAATTTGACTTCGAATCCGCTGAGCACAAGCAGCTCAAGGGCAATATCTACCTCGCCAAGGTCACCCGCGTAGAGCCTTCGCTCCAGGCGGCCTTCGTCGATTATGGCGGCAACCGCCACGGCTTCCTCGCTTTCAGCGAAATCCATCCCGACTATTACCAGATTCCGCGCGAGGACCGCGAGGCGTTGCTGCGCGAGGAACGCGCGCATGCCGAGGAAGAGGCCGCCCTGCGCGCCGATTATGACGAGGATGAAGACGCCGCCGGAGACGACGGCGTCGAAGTCGTCGAAGCAAGCCATCATGACGATGAGGAAGGCAGCCACGAAGCCGAAGCCAGCGAAGGCGACAGCAACGAAGGCGGCCGCCCCAATCGTCGCAAGCGCGAAAAGGGTGACGACGCGGCCGACGAACTGCGCCGCAAGCGCATGGCGCTGCGCCGTCGCTACAAGATCCAGGACGTCATCAAGCGCCGCCAGGTGCTGCTGGTCCAGGTCGTCAAGGAAGAGCGCGGCAACAAGGGCGCGGCCCTGACCACCTATTTGTCGCTGGCCGGTCGCTATTGCGTGCTGATGCCCAACACCAGCCATGGCGGCGGCATTTCGCGCAAGATCAGCAATGCGGCCGACCGCAAGCGGCTGAAGACGATCATCGCCGAAATGGCGCTGCCCTCGTCGATGGGCTGCATCGTCCGCACCGCCGGCCTGCAGCGCACCAAGCCCGAGATCAAGCGCGACTTCGACTATCTCGCCCGGCTGTGGGACGAGATTCGCGAGAAGACGCTGCGCGCCGCCGCGCCCGAACTGATCCACAACGACAGCGACCTCATCAAGCGGGCGATCCGCGATATCTACAACAAGGATATCGAGGAAGTGATCGTCGAGGGCGAGCATGGCTACAAGGCCGCCAAGGACTTCATGAAGCTGCTGATGCCGAGCCATGCGCGGCGGGTGAAGCAATATGCCGACGCGGTATCGCTGTTCCAGCGCGCCAGCGTCGAGGACCAGCTGGCGGCGATGTATAATCCCGTCGTGCAGCTCAAGTCCGGCGGCTATCTGGTGATCAACCCGACCGAGGCACTGGTGTCGATCGACATCAACTCGGGTCGGTCGACCCGCGAGCATGGCATCGAGCAGACCGCCGTCGCCACCAATCTGGAAGCCGCGCGCGAAATCGCCCGCCAGCTGCGCCTGCGCGACATGGCAGGCCTGGTCGTCATCGACTTCATCGACATGGAGATGAACTCCAACATCCGTAAGGTCGAGAAGGCGATGAAGGAGGCGCTGAAGGACGATCGCGCCCGTATTCAGGTCGGCCGTATTTCGGGCTTTGGCCTGATGGAAATGAGCCGCCAGCGCCTGCGCACCGGCGTGCTGGAAGCATCGACCCGCCAGTGCCCGCATTGCGAAGGCACGGGCCTGGTCCGCACCGCATCGTCGGCGGGCCTGGGCGCGCTGCGCATGCTGGAAGAAGAAGCCGCTCGCGGTCGCGGCAGCATCATCACCCTGCGCGCCAGCCAGGAAGCCGCCTTCTACGTCCTCAACAACAAGCGCCGCGAACTGGACGAGATCGAACAGCGCTATGGCGTCACCATCGTCGTCCTACCCGATGGTGAGATCGAGGGCGCCCGCATGTCGGTCGAACCCAGCGGTCCGCGCCCCGAACGCGTCGTCACCTATGCCCCGCTCGCGGAGGAAGAGGATGACCTCGACGTGATCGAGGAAGAGGAAGAAGAGGAAGAGATCGAGGCCGAGGAAGAAGCCGCGCCCGAACGCCAGGAGCGTGGCGAGCGCGGTGACCGGGGCGAGGACCGCGAAGGCGGCCGTCGCCGTCGTCGCCGTCGTCGTCGCCGGGGTGGCCAGCGCGATGACGCGCAGGGCGAAGCCGGTGAGGACAATGGCGCCGAGGACGGTGAGGAAGGCGAGGAATCGGCCGAGGTCGAGACCGATGCCGAGGCGGAGACTGTCGCCGCCGAGCCGGTCGCTGAAGGTGACGAAGAAGGCGGCAGCCGCCGTCGCGGCCGCCGTGGCCGTCGGGGTGGCCGTCGCCGCCGCGAAGGTGGCGAGGCTGGTGCCGAAGCCGGTGAGACCGCTGGCGACGATAGTGCCGAAACGGTGATCGAGGCCGAAGCGGCCGCGCCCGCCGAGGACGCATCGGTTGCAGAAGCGGCGCCGGAAGAAGCTCCGGTCGAGGAAGCCCCCAAGACGCGCCGTCGCCCCCGCGCCCGCAAAGCGAAGGACGCAGACGCCGAGCCGGCTGCTGTCGAAGCGACCGAGGCCCCGGCCGAAGTCGTTGCCGAAGCGCCCGCCGCCGAGCCGGTTGCAGAGGAAGTGGTCGAAAAGCCCAAGCCCAAGCGCACCCGCAAGAAGAAGGCGGATGTCGAGGCCGAAGCGGCTGCTGCGGCCGAAGCGCCCGCCGTCGAAGTGGTTGCCGAGGAGGTGGCCGAAAAGCCCAAGCCCAAGCGCACCCGCAAGAAGAAGGTCGAGCCGGTCGCCGAGGAAGCCGCCGTGGAGGCCGCGCCGGCCGTGACCGAAGTCGCTGCAGCGCCCGCCGAAGCACCAGCTGCGGCTGCACCGGCCAGCGAAGCCGTTACCGCCGATCCCGCCGCCGAAACGGAGAACGACGAGAATGGCGAGCCGCGCCGTGGCTGGTGGCAGCGCACCTTCGGCCAGTAAGCCCAAGGCACAGGCCTGAATGAAACACGCCGCCATCCAGCCCCAGGGGTCGGATGGCGGCGTTTTTCGTGGCTTCACTTGATGTTCAGGGCGAGAAGGGCATAAATCGGGCCAATGCCTGTTCCCCTCCCCCATCGAGGCTTTGCATGATGACGCGGTGGCTGCGCCTGGCGGCGTTCCTGCTGGCGTCGCTGATGCTGATGGCGCGGCCGGCGCTGGCCCAGAGCATCTTGCGCGATGCCGAGACCGAAGCGTTCATGGCCGACATGTCGGGCGATCTGGTCAAGGCGGCCGGCATGCAGCCGCGCAATGTCCAGGTGATGGTGATCAACGACCCGGAGATCAACGCCTTCGTCGCGGGCGGCCAATATGTCTGGGTGCATAGCGGCCTGATCGCGCAGGCGGACAATGTGAACCAGTTGCAGGGCGTGGTCGCCCACGAACTGGGCCATATCGAGGGTGGCCATGTCATCCGCAACGACGGCATCAAGGAAGCGACCAGCATCACATTGCTGAGCCTGGTGCTGGGCGCGGCGGCGATCGCAGCAGGCGGCGCGGAGGCCGGCATGGGCATCATGGGCCTGGGCCAGCAGGTCGGCATGTCCAAATATCTCGCTTTCTCGCGCGCGCAGGAAAGCTCCGCCGACCTTGCCGGCGCACGCTATCTGAGCGGCGCGCATCTGAGCGGCAAGGGCAGCCTGGAATTCTTCAAGAAGCTACAGAATCAGGAATATCGCCTCGCGATTCCGCAGGAGAATAGTTACGGCCGCACCCATCCGCTGTCGGGCGAACGCATCAATGTGCTGCGCGAGGTCTATACGGTCGATCCGGCCTGGGACACTCCACCCAATCCGCAATTGGAAGCGCGGTTCGAGCGGATCAAGGCGAAGCTGATCGGTTTCGTGTCGGAACCGCAGCAGACGCTGCTCAAATATCCCGAGAGTGACCGGTCGATCCCGGCGCACTATGCCCGCGCCTATGCCTGGCACAAGAGCGCCTATCCCGAGAAGGCGCTGAGCGAAGCGGACGCGCTGCTGACCGCCGCGCCGCACGATCCCTATTTCCTGGAGCTGAAAGGCCAGATCCTGCTGGAGAGCGGGCGGCCCGGCGCGGCGATCCCGCCGCTGCGCGAGGCCGTCGCCACGACGCAGCAGCCGTTGATCGCGGTGCTGCTGGGTCATGCGCTGATCGCCACCGAGGACGAAAAAAATTATGCCGAGGCCGAGACCGTGCTGCGCAACGCGATCGCGCGGGACCGCGAAAACCCCTTCGCCTGGTATCAACTGGGCGTCGTTTACGAGCATCGCGGCGATACGCCCCGCGCCGCCCTGGCCAGCGCCGAGCGATTTTCGATGATCGGGCAGGACGCCATGGCGCTGCGCAGCGCGGACGCGGCGATGCAGGGATTGAAGCCCGGCACGGTTGACTATCTGCGGGCGCAGGATATCGCGATGGTCTCGCGGGCTGCCGTCGAGCAGAAGCGGAAGAGAAGATGACAGATCAGAACCGGCCCAGCTTTCGTGCGGCCCTATCCAACAGGAAAATGCAGATGACCCTGGGCGCCCTCGCCTTACTTGCCGGCGCTGCCGGCACAGCGCTCGCCGTCCAGGCTCCCGGCAATGTTGGCCCGACCGACAAGGCCGCGATCGAAAAGATCGTCCATGACTATATCCTGGAGCATCCCGAGATCATCCCGCAGGCGATCGAGAAGCTGCAGGCCAAGCGGATGGAAGGCACGATCGACGCGAATCGCCAGACGATCGAGACGCCCTATGCCGGCGCGTGGGAAGGTGCGGCCAATGCCGACGTCACCGTGGTCGAGTTTTTCGATTATGCCTGCGGCTATTGCCGCGCCTCGCTGCCCGACCTTGCCAAGCTGGTCGGTGCCGATGCCAAGGTGAAGATCGTCTATCGCGAACTGCCGATCCTGTCGGAAGAAAGCTCCGACGCGGCCAAGGTGTCGCTGCTGGCCGCCGAGCGCAATCGCTACATGGTCTATCACAAGGCGCTCTATGGCGCCGGCAAGGTGACCCGCGAATCGATCATCGGCGCCGCCACCCAGGCCGGCATCACCAAGGCCGATGCAGAAGCGGCGATGGCGTCGAGCAAATATGATGCCGAGTTGCAGTCCAACATCGCCCTGGCCCAGAAGCTGCAGGCAAGCGGCACGCCCACCTTCGTGATCGGCGACCAGGTGCTGAACGGCGCGGTCGGCTATGATTCGCTCAAGGACGCGGTGACGAGCGCGCGCGGGAAATAAGCCCGATAGCGGTTCGGACGGGACATGCAGGGGATTAAGGGAGAAGCGGGCCGCAGCGCCATTGACTTCCCCGCCCCATTTCCCTATCGGACGGCCCCTGACTTGCGGTCGCCCCGTGTGGCGGCCCTTTTTTGTCATACCCGATTCTCTAGTTTGTTTGAGGAATGAACGATGAAGCGCACTTTTCAGCCGAGCAATCTGGTTCGGAAGCGCCGTCACGGTTTTCGCGCTCGCATGGCGACCCCCGGCGGCCGCAACATCATGCGCGCCCGTCGTGCCCGCGGCCGCAAGAGCCTGAGCGCCTGAGCGACCTGACGCCGCCAGCCGCGCCTGCCATCATCGGCAAGCGCGCGGATTTCCTGGCGGCGAATCGGGGCCGACGCGCGCCCATGCCGGGATTCGTCCTGCTGGTGCGTGAGCGCGGCGATGGCGATCCGGCGATGCGTATCGGCATCACGGTGACCAAGAAGATAGGCGGCGCTGTCATCCGCAATCGGATGAAGCGCCGTTTTCGCGTCCTGGCGCGCGAGTTGCTGCCTGTGCATGGCGTGGCGGGTGCCGACCATGTGCTGATCGGCCGTGCCGAGGGCGTGGAGCGCGACTTCGCGCTGCTGCGTGGCGAACTGGAAAAGGCGCTGGGCAAGATATTGACCCGGCCCGAAGGCCAGGGACGCCCGCCCCGCCGCAAGAGCGATGCCCGCCACGCACCCACCGCCGCGAAAGCCGGCAGCCCGGCATGATCGCCCGGCTGCTGATCCTGATCGCGCGCGCCTGGCAACTGGGTCCGTCCCGCATTCTCCCCCCCACTTGCCGCTATGCCCCGTCCTGTTCGGAATATGCGATTCAGGCGGTCGGCAAATATGGTGCGATCAAGGGTAGCTGGCTGGGGTTCAAGCGGCTAATGCGTTGCCACCCATGGGGTGGTTCGGGCTACGACCCGGTCCCCTGAGACATTGACGAGTTTAGACGGCGGAGCCGAATAGCGTGGACGACAAGAAGAATATCATTCTGGCGGTGATCCTGACCGCAGCGATCCTGTTCGGCTGGCCCTATATCTCCGAGCATTTCTTTCCGGCGGCGAACCCACCCGCGACGAAGATCGAGGGTGGCAAGACCACGCCGCTGACGCCGGCGGGCGAGGCCCCGGCGCAGGACGCATCGACCGCGATCCGCGACCGCACGCTGGTGCTGAAGGAAAGCCCGCGCGTCGCGATCCGCACGCCCAAGCTGACCGGGTCGATCAACCTGAAGGGCGCGCGCATCGACGATATCGTGCTGCCGACCTACAAGGAAACGATCGCCAAGGATTCGCCGGCGATCCGCCTCTATAGCCCCAGCGGCACCAAGGACGCCTATTTCGCCGGCTTCGGCTGGCAGGGCGAGGGCATCAAGACCCCCGATGCCAACACCGTCTGGACCGCCAGCGGCACCGAACTGACCCCCACCAGCCCAGTTACCCTGAGTTGGAACAATGGCGCGGGCCAGAGCTTCGAGATCCGCTACGCGATCGACGAAAATTACATGATCTCCGCCGCGCAGAAGGTGTCGAACAGCGGCACCGGCGCGATCGCGGTCAAATCCTATGGCTATGTCAGCCGTGCGGCTCCCTCGGCCGATCCCGACACCTGGACCATCCATGTCGGACCGATGGGCGTGTTCAACGGCGCGGCCAATTATGACGTGAACTACAAGGATCTCGAAAAGGGTCCGGCCAGCCAGAGCTTCCAGTCGACCGGCGGCTGGATCGGCTTCACCGACAAATATTGGCTGTCGGCACTGATCCCCGACCAGAAGGACGCCTTTACCGGCCAGATGCGCAAGGGCGCAGGCACCCAGTTCCAGACCGACATCGCGCTGGCACCGGTCATGCTGGCGCCGGGCAAGGCGATGACCCAGACCAACCGCCTGTTCGTCGGCGCGAAGGAAGTGAAGACGCTGCAGGCCTATGAACGCGCCGGCGTGCCGCTGTTCGACCGCGCGATCGACTGGGGCTGGTTCTACTGGTTCGAACAGCCGATCTTCGCACTGCTGCACTGGCTGTTCGAAACGCTCGGCAATTTCGGCGTCGCGATCATCTGCCTGACCTTCTGCGTCCGCGCCCTGATGTTCCCTGTCGCCCAGCGCCAGTTCGCCAGCATGGCGGCGATGCGCGCGGTGCAGCCCAAGATGAAGGCGCTGCAGGAGAAATATAAGGACGACAAGCAGCAACTGCAGCAGAAGATGATGGAGCTGTACAAGCAGGAGAAGGTCAATCCGCTGGCCGGCTGTCTGCCGATCTTCCTCCAGATCCCGATCTTCTTCGCGCTCTACAAGGTGCTGCAGCTGACGATCGAAATGCGCCACCAGCCCTTCGTGCTGTGGATCAAGGATCTGTCCGCCCCCGACCCGCTGCACATCCTGAACCTGTTCGGCCTGCTGCCCTTCACGCCGCCCTCCTTCCTGGCGATCGGTGTGCTGGCGCTGCTGCTGGGCATTTCGATGTGGCTGCAGTTCAAGCTGAACCCGGCCCAGATGGACCCGATGCAGCAGCAGGTGTTCGCGATCATGCCGTGGATGATGATGTTCATCATGGCCCCGTTCGCCGCCGGCCTGCTGGTCTACTGGATCACCAACAACTGCCTGTCGATGGCGCAGCAATGGTGGCTCTACAAGCGCCACCCCGTGCTGAACACCGCGACGGCCACCAAGTAAGGACAAGGAAATCCTCCCCGAAAGGGGAGGATTTTTTCGATATGACAGAAGACGAAAACACCGCCCTGATCGAGGAAGCCCGCAAGCTCTTTTCCGGGCCGATCAGCTTCCTCAAATCCGCGCCGACGCTCGAATATCTGCCCGACATGGCGGTGAATGAGGTCGCCTTTGCCGGCCGATCCAATGTCGGCAAGTCGTCGCTGCTGAACGCGCTGACGAACCGCAATGGCCTCGCTCGCACGTCGAACACGCCGGGCCGGACGCAGGAACTCAACTTCTTCGACGTCGGCGATCCGCTGCGCTTCCGCCTGGTCGACATGCCCGGCTATGGCTATGCCAAGGCGCCAAAGGACCTGGTCAAGAAGTGGCGTTTCCTGGTGAACGACTATCTGCGCGGCCGCGCGGCGCTCAAGCGTGCGCTGGTGCTGATCGACAGCCGCCATGGCATCAAGGATGTCGATACCGACATGCTGGACATGCTGGATGGCGCAGCCGTCAGCTATCGCATCGTCCTGACCAAGGCCGACAAAATCAAAGCGAGCGAACTGGTCGCCGTGATGCAGCGGACCGCCGATGCGATCCGCAAGCGCCCGGCCGCCCATCCCGACATCATCGCCACGTCGAGCGAAAAGGGCATGGGCATTCCCGAACTGCGTGCCGCCGTGCTTGAAGCCGTGAGCCAGGGCTGATCCGATGACCGACGATGATTATGTCTATGACGAAGCCAGCGGCGAATGGATCAGCGCCGCTGACGCCACCGCCAAGGCAGGAGCGAGGGACGTCGTGGAGGTGCGCGATTCGGTCGGCAACCTGCTAGCCGATGGAGACCAGGTGACGCTGATCAAGGATCTGGTGGTCAAGGGTGCCGGCCAGACGCTGAAGCGCGGCACGCTGATCAAGTCGATCCGCCTGACCGGCGATGCGCAGGAAATCGACTGCCGCTATGACGGCATCAAGGGGCTGGTGCTGCGCGCGGAATTCGTGCGCAAGCGCTGAGCGCCATCAGAACAGACTATATTGGCCGCTGCCGCGCAGCGGCCATCGCCCCAGCAACTCATGATGGGTGCGGCCGACATGGCTGCATAGCAGGACGAAATCCTCCACCCGCCAGTGGAAGCCGCTGATCCGCTGGGTCGCCGGAGTGCCATCGCGATAATAGAGCGTCTGGTGCGGGTTGAAGCTCCACCCCGGACGGGCGCCCACCCCTGCCCGCTTCATCGCCAAGGCCACCTTGCGCTGCAATTCCCGAAGCGGCGGCAGTGCATGAGCCGGCCGCAGCGCGGCCGATCGGCCGCCTTCGCTCAACTGGTCCAGCGACAGATCGAACGGATCGGCCAATATGCCGGTAAAGCTGCGGTGCATCGCCTTCACCAACCCATAGGGATAGTCCGGCCAGTCGTCGGTTATCCCCAGCGTGATATGCTGGTGCGCGGGCAGGATACGATCGGCGTCGGGCGCCAGCGTCTCGGCAAAATGGTCGATCTGCCGCGTGACACGGGTCGGCGGCTTCAACGCCACGATCAGGCGATAGAGCGGCGCAGTGCGGGCCAGCATGGCAAACATCCTCCGAATCGAATTTCGTTCACTATATGTTCTTTTTGGCATGCTGACGAATCCTGCGCATCCGAATCCGCTTTGTCGGCGTTGATCAGGGCAGAAGAGGAGAGCGACCATGGCCCACCAGACCATCGCCACCTTGGCAGACAAGATGCGGCAGATCGATTTCGCAATGCTATCCACCCATAGCGAGGACGGCCAGATCGGTGCGCGACCGATGAGCAACAATCAGGACGTCGCTTATGGCGGCGACAGCTATTATTTCACCACCGAAGACACGTTGATGGTGAAGGATATCGAGCGTGATCCGCGTGTCGGCCTGTCCTTCCACGGCAAGGGTGGCCTGCTGGGGCAGCGCCCCCTCTTCATCGCGGTCGAGGGCCGCGCCGACCTGATCCGTGATCGCAGCGCCTTTGAAGCGCATTGGAATCCGGACCTGGAACGCTGGTTCGCGCAAGGCGCCGACACGCCCGGCCTAGTCATGATCAAGGTCCATGCCGAACGCGCCCATTATTGGGACGGCGAGGATGAGGGCGAATTGGAGCTGTAGCCGTCACCGCGCGCGCCATAGCCCGGACCGTCCTGGCTCTTGCCTATGCGATTGCGGGGGCCGCGCATCTGATGCAGCCGGCCGGTTTCGTGGCAATCACGCCGCATTGGGTACCAGAGCCGCAAACCGTCGTCGCCCTGACCGGCATCGCCGAACTGGCCGGTGCCATCGGGCTGATGATTCCGGCCACGCGCCGCGCCGCCGCGATCGCGCTTGCTCTCTATGCCCTGTGTGTCTGGCCGGCCAATTTCAACCATGCCCTGCATGACATTCCGCTGGGCGGCGTGCATCTTAGCTGGTGGTATCATGGCCCCCGGCTGGCGCTGCAGCCGGTGATCATATGGTGGGCGCTATGGGCCGGCGCGGTGATCGACTGGCCGCTGCGCCGGCGATAGCGGTCAGGCCTTTGCCAGCAGGTCCGCGATCAGGGCGATCTCGTCGGCGCTGTTGTAGATATGGGGCGAGAAACGGATAGTCGGCTTACCGTCGGCCTTGGACGGGGCGACCACCACCCTGCCCTGAGTCCAGAGATGGTCGCGGATCGCCAGCACATCCTTGCCGGCAAAGGTCGGGGTGATGACCGGGCCGGTCAGCCCCCTGGTGGTCGTACCGACCAGCTTCGCGCCGGGCAGGCGCAGCACCATGTCGCGCATCTGGTCGCCGATGGCGAAGGCGCGCCGCTCCACCTCCGCCTCGCCGATCGCGTCGAGCGCATCGAGCGTCGCGTCGATCGCCATCAGCTTGGGATCGTCGCGCTGGCCCAATATCTCATATTTCTGGGCAGTATCCAGATTCTTCTCGTCGGTCAGCCAATAGCCATGGCTGAGCATGATCGGCTGCAACTGTGCCTGTCCTTCGCGCCGGACATAGAGGATGCCGCCCTCCAGCGGCCCCATCATCCATTTATGGGTGCTGCCCGAATAGGAATCGACGCCGAGCGCCGGCAGATCGAGCCGGAGCCAGCCGAAGGTCTGCGCGCCGTCGCCGTGCAGCCAGATGCCTTTGGGCCGGGTCAACTGCGCAATCTGCGCCAGCGGGAAGATCATGCCGGTGACGTTCGACATGTGCGACAGGAAGATGGCGCGGGTGCGCGGCGTGAGGGCGGCGGCAAACAGGTCGACCACCGCCTGGGCCGACGTCGCATAGACCGGCACCGGCAAAATCTTCAGCACCAGCCCCTCGCGCGCGGCGCGCAGCTTCCATGTCTCCAGGGTCGAGGGATGGTTGTGGTCGGTCAGGATCACCTCGTCTCCGGCCTTGAGCGCCAGGCCGCGCACCGCGACCGTGTTCGCCTCGCTGCTGTTGCGGACGAGCGCGATTTCCTGCGCGCTGACGTTCATGCGCTTGCCCAGGCGCGCGCGCAGGGCGTCGGCCGCGGCGGGATATCTGGTGCGATATTGGGGTGAGGGATTGGCCTGGAAGGCCTGTGTTTCCCGTTCATGGGCGGCGATCGCGCTGCGGAAGGCCGGGCCGATATTGGCGGCGTTGAAATAATGGATGTCGGGCGCCAGCAGCAACTGGTCACGCATCGCATTGCCCGTTGTCGCGCCCCGCGCCGCCAGCGGCAGCGCCGCCCCCACGACGGCCGCCGCCTGCAACAGGCCCCTGCGCGAAACGTCCTTGCTCCGGTCGGTCATGCGATGCCTCCTGCCCTGTTCACCCGATGGACGAACGAACGACGGCAAATCCCCTAGGCTGAACAGGCGGTTGTCTTTCGGGAGGAGCGGCCTAGTGTGGCGGCCAATTCCTATCCCGAACCCTTGAGAGAGCGATGACCCGGCACATTCCATGGATTCTGACCGCGCTGGTGGGCGCGGTGTCGCTGGCGGTCGTCGCGGTATCGCGCGGCGAAACGGTCAATGCGCTGTGGATCGTGGTCGCCGCCGTCAGCTGCTTCCTGGTCGCCTATCGCTATTATGCGCTGTTCATCGCGCGCGAGGTGATGCGGCTCGATCCGGCCCGGCCGACCCCGGCGATCCGCCGCGCCGACGGGCTCGACTATGTCGCGACCGACCGCACCGTCCTGTTCGGCCATCATTTCGCGGCGATCGCCGGCGCTGGGCCGCTGGTCGGGCCGGTGCTGGCGGCGCAGATGGGCTATCTGCCCGGAACGCTGTGGATCATCGCGGGCGTGGTTCTGGCGGGCGCGGTGCAGGATTTCATGGTCCTGTTCATCTCCATGCGCCGCGACGGCAAGTCGCTGGGCGAACTCATCCGCATGGAAATGGGTCAGGTCGCGGGCACGATCGCCTTGTTCGGCGCTTTCATGATCATGGTCATCATCCTCGCCGTGCTGGCGCTGATCGTGGTGAAGGCGCTGGCGGAAAGCCCCTGGGGCATGTTCACCGTCGCCGCCACCGTACCGCTGGCCATGGCGATGGGCGCCTATACGCGCTGGATCCGCCCTGGCCGCATCGGCGAGGTGTCGATCCTCGGGCTGATCGGCCTGCTCGCGGCGATCGTCTATGGCCAGGCGATCGCGCAATCGCCGGTCTGGGGGCCGATCTTCACCTTCACGCCCGTGCAGCTCTGCTGGATCCTGATCGGCTATGGCGCGGTGGCGTCGGTGCTGCCGGTCTGGCTGCTGCTGGCCCCGCGCGATTATCTGTCGACCTTCCTCAAGATCGGCGCGATCGCCGCGCTGGCGATCGGCATCGTCATCATGGCGCCGCCGCTCAGGATGCACGCCGTCACCCAGTTCGCCGCCGGCGGCGGGCCGGTCTGGTCGGGCGGCCTCTTCCCCTTCCTGTTCATCACGATTGCCTGCGGCGCGGTGTCGGGCTTCCACGCGCTGATCGCCAGTGGCACCACGCCAAAGCTGATCGCGACCGAAAGTGACGCGCCGCTGATCGGCTATGGCGCGATGCTGATGGAGGCCTTCGTGGCGATCATGGCGCTGGTCGGCGCGTCGATCCTGGACCCGGGCATTTATTTCACGATGAACAGCCCGGCCGCGGTGATCGGCACCGATCCCGCCAGCGTCTCCGCCGCCGTCACCGCCATGGGCTTCCCGATCAGCCCGGACCTCATCGTCCAGACGGCAAAGGATGTCGGCGAACACACGATCATCAGCCGCGCCGGCGGCGCCCCGACGCTGGCCGTGGCAATGGCCGAAATCTTCAGCCATGTGTTCGGCGGCCCGGCGATGAAGGCCTTCTGGTATCATTTCGCCATCCTGTTCGAGGCGCTGTTCATCCTGACCGCGGTCGATGCCGGCACCCGCGCCGGTCGTTTCATGCTGCAGGATCTGATCGCGCTCGCCGTGCCGAGCTTCAAGGACAGCAAGAGCCAGTTGCCCGGCTTCGTCGCCACGGGCCTGTGCGTCGCGGCCTGGGGCTTCTTCCTCTATCAGGGCGTCACCGATCCGCTGGGCGGGGTGAACACGCTGTGGCCGGTATTCGGCATTTCCAACCAGATGCTGGCCGCGATCGCGCTGATGCTGGGCACCGCGGTGCTGTTCCGCATGAAGCGCGATCGCTTCGCCTGGGTGACGATGGTGCCGGCCGCCTGGCTGCTGATCTGCACGCTGTCGGCCGGCTTCCTGAAGCTGTTTTCCACCGATGCGAAGGTCGGCTTCCTGGCCCATGTCGCCAAATATGGAGCCGCTCTCGACAAGGGCGAGGTACTGGCCCCGGCCAAGTCGGTGGCGGAAATGCGCCAGATCTTGTTCAACGACTATGTCGATGCCGGGCTGGTGGCGATCTTCCTGGCGGTGGTCCTGTCATTGCTGGTCTTCACCATCCGCACCTGTATCGCCGCGCGGCGTTTTGCCGCACCGACCGCGCGCGAGATTCCGGCGCAACTGGTCACCACGCCATGAGCCATCTCCTCCAAACGCTGCGGCGCATGATGCACCTCATGGTCGGCCAGCCCGACTATGACGCCTATCTGCGCCATATGCGCCACCATCATCCCGGCCATGCGCCGATGGACCGCACCGCCTTTTTCCGCAACCGGCAGGAGGCACGCTATGGTGGAAAAAATGGCGGGAAATGCTGCTGATCGGCGTCGCCTGATCAGCGGCGGGCGTTGAATCCGGCGACCATGCCGGCGGTGATCGACAAAGCGATTTCCGCCGCGCCGATCGCGCCGATATCGAGGCCCGCCGGTCCGTCGATCCGGGCAAGATCGGCCGTTCCGAATCCCTGGACGGCCAGCCGTTCCAGCCGCGCGGCATGGCTGCGCCGTGATCCCAGCGCCGCGACATAGCCGGTCGGCGCGGCCAGCGCGGCGATCAGCGCTGGATCGTCGATCTTGATGTCATGGCTCAAGGTCACGACGGCGGTGGATTCGCCGGGATGGCGCGCGGCGATCGCCGCGTCAGGCCAGCGGTCGTCCAGCTCGATGCCGGGGAAACGCTCCGCCGTCAGGAAACGGCCGCGTGGATCGATCACCACCGGCGCGACGTCGATCGCCTGTGCGAGGGCCGCGAGCGACTGGGCGATCTGCACCGCGCCGACGATCAGCAGGCGTCGGGGCGGGTCATAGCGGTTGACGAACTGCCCCTCGACCACGCCCTCACGCGTGACGCCGCTGTCCAGATCGGTCGACAGAGCGAGGGCGCGGCCGCGCGCGCTTGCCGCCGCGATCCGGTCGAACAGCTCTGGGGCAAAACCGCCCTCGCCCACCGGTTGCACCAATATGCTGATCTCGCCACCACAAGGCAGGCCGACCTCCCAGGCATCGCCATCGGCCACGCCATAGCGCGCGACATGGCCGGGCCGGCCGGCGATCACTTCGGCAGCGCGTTGCAGGACGTCGGTTTCGACACAGCCGCCCGATATGCTGCCTTCCAACCGGCCGTCCTGATGCACGATCATATGGCTGCCACGCGGGCGCGGCGCCGATCCCCAGGTGGACACCACCGTCGCCAGCGCCATCGGTGCACCGTGCCATGCGATCGCCTTGCGGATCACCGCGCCATTATCGTTCACGACCAGCCTTTCCCTGTTTATGTTCGACATAGGAAAGGCCGGGTGCCTTTCAAAGACGGTGCTGGCTTCTCAGACCAGCCGCCTGCCTGTCCAGACGACCCGACCGACAATCACCACCATCGCCGGATCGATATCGGTCCAGTCGGGATAATGCGGATTGTCGCTGAGCACGCTGAACCGGCCGCGCAATGGCCCCATCGCGATCCGCTTGACCATCAGCACGCCATCGAGCCGCAGCACATAGACGCCGTCGCGCAAGCGGGGGGCTTCATCCTCATGATCGACCATGATGTCGTCGCCGTCGCTGAGCGTGGGCGCCATCGATTCGCCATCGACCCGGATGATCGACACACGCTGCGGCCGGACGCCCAGATGGCGCAGCCATTGCGCGTCGAACGCCATCACACCGGCCACACGTTCATCCTCATCCAGTGACCCCGCGCCGGCCGAAGCGCCGAGCGACAGGCGCGGCACCGCGACCACCGCCGGCAAGCCACGCGCACGCGGGATCGGCGCGCCAGCCGGCGGAGAGCTGCCCAGCATCGTTTCCGCCACGCCGAAATAGCGCGCCAGGATGCGACGATCCTCCTCATCCAGCTTGCGCGGCGTGCCGCGCTTGATGAATTGCTGGATATAGGCGGGATTGCGCCCGATCAGCCGCGAGAGATCGGCATAATTTTCCCCGCGTTCGACGATCAGCCGATCGAGGGCAGCCCGGGCATCCTGCGCTTCATCCATGTTGCATCCATAATGATAGGAATTTTCCTAGACAAGTAGGAAAATGAATATGAGATAGGAAATTGCCTATTGATTCGCAGGGGGCGAATCGGCTCGAAAGAGGAGAGTTCCGTCCATGCTGCTGCGCACGATCGAGAAATTCCTGCGAGACCATCGGATAGCGCCGACGCGGTTCGGTCGCGATGCCGTGCGCGACCCACGCCTGGTATTCGACATGCGCTTGGGACGCGACCCGGGCGATCGAGTGAAAAGACGAATAGAACATTTCATGAACGAATATCGCAGGAGCATGGGCCAATGACAAGCACCGACATGTTGCGCATGGGCGCCAATCTGTTCCGCAATCGAGAGTGGGTGCGGCGCGAGGCCGATCCGCTGGCCCAGTTGCTGGTGCAATTGATCGCGCGCATCGGCGAGCCGGCAACGGTCGAGCGCGCCGTCAGTCGCCCTTGGGCCAGCGCCCTGTTCGAGGGGCGCCGCCATGTCATCCTGTTGCGGGTGGCCGGCGGCAGCCTGCGCGCGCGCCGGGAAGCGCTGGCGCGCGAATTGCAGGATGCGGAATGGACATTGCCGGGCCATTTCGTCGCCGACATGGTGATCGACGACCTGCGCGGCGACGCGGAGGGCGAATGGATCGAGCTATCCGCTCTCACCATCCGCGACTGGTAAGGGGGCCGTCTAGCGGGGGCGACCGGTCATGGTGCGCAGCGTGCCGAGCGCGGCACGCAGCGCATCCTCGACATCTTCCGAGACCGCTTCACGTACCGGCACGGCCGATGCGACCGGCATGTCGGCAATCACGCGCGGTGCCGTCGCGGGGCGGCCGCGCCGGGTCAGTGCCCGCTCCAGCCGCTCGGTCAGTTCGGTGATCGACATGGTATCGATGCGGGGTTCGGTCCGGATCGGCGGCACTTCGCTACGCGGCGCGAATGGTGCCGGTTCGGGCGCCGCCTCGTTCGTCTCCACAACGTCTTCAGCAGCCGGTACATCGACTTGCGGCGGTGCAAAGATTGGCGTGGCGTCAAGGATATCAGTCAGTTCGACAACGAACTCCGGCTCGACGGCGGAAACGATTTCGGCCTCTTCGTCATGAAAGGCGGCAGGCTCAGCCACATCCTCTTCCGCCCAAGGCTCGAACATGGCGTCCTCCGGCACTGCGAAGGGCGGTCGGCCGAGCGGGATCGGATTGACCGACAGAGCCGGCATGGCGTCGAATGGACGCGGAAAAGCGGGTGCCTGTGCGATGCCCGATGCATCCTGGCGCACATCTTCCCGTGTCGGCGGCGGGACAAATGCAGCCGGGGCTTCGACGCGTGCCATCGGCTCTATCGGATCATTGTCGACGACAAGCCGGCGACGGGCCGATTCGGGGCGCGCAAAAATATCGGCGCCGCCAAAGTCGCGGCTGGCAAATATCGGAGGCCGGGGCGGCGCATCGGGATGCGCGTCGGCGCGGCGTTGCGCGGGCGCGACCTCTTCTGCGGCAGGCACGTTGCGTCCGCGGGCAAGCGCGGTCAGCTTGGCAAATGCGAAACCCATTTTTCTTGCTCCTTGGACGCCTGGATGGCGCCTTCCGCTTATTCTCAAGCGCCTGTGCGGCGCATCCGATCCATTTCGCCGCACGGCGGCCACAATTCCTACACCCATCAGCGCGGCAAAACCGGCCAGCAGCAGCCTTGCCTTCATGCCCAGCGGCGGGGCGGCCGCCGGTATGGCTTCGCTCAGGCCGCTGGAAGCGACCAGCATTTCCACCAGGCCAACCGGCAGGGTCAGCACGATCAGGGTGCCGCAGCCTGCCGCTGCCAGTGCCATGATCGCCAGTCCCCGCCTGGACGGTGTGAACTTCGGCATCGCCGTGGTTCCTCAAGCCGCCTTTGCGGTCGAGTCCCGTCCCAGAAGTCGCTGGTAAACAGGCTCATAACGCAAAATGTTTGACGACCAGTTACGCTCCCTCTCAACGAAGTCGCGCGCAACGACGCGGCGCTCGTCCCAGAAACCGCGATCCGCGAACATGCCTGCCAGCGCCTGCGCGATCGTAGCCGGATCGTCCGGTGCGAACAGGGTGCCGGTCAAGCCATCCTCAATCAGTTCGCGATGCCCACCGACGCTAGACGCAGCGACGAGTCGGCCCTGCGCCATCGCCTCCAGGGGCTTCAATGGCGTCACCAGATCGGTAAGGCGCATCGCCTTGCGCGGATAGGCAAGGACATCGACCTGGGCATAATAATGTTCGACCTGGTCGTGCGGCACCCGGCCGACAAAAACGATATGGTCGGCAAAGGGCGACGCCAGCGCCTGATCGCGCAGCGCCTGTTCCGTCGGCCCGCCGCCGACCAGCAGCAGCTTTGCCCTGGGCCGCGCCCGCACGAGTCGCGGCATGGCGGTGATCAGATCGTCCAGCCCTTCATAATCATAAAAGCTGCCGATGAAGCCGACGACATCCGCCCCTTCCAGCCCCAGCTCCGCGGTCAGGACCGGGTCACGCGGCACTGGCGCGCCGAACTGATCGAGATCGACGCCATTGGGCGAGACCGTGATCTTGGCGGAATCGATACCACGGGCGACCAGATCGGACCGCAGTCCTTCGCAGATGACGGCAACCGCGTCGGCGGCGCGGACCGCATGGGTCTCCAACTGCCGCGTCAGCCAGTAGCGGGGGCTGCCTTCCGTGCCGGTGCCATTGCCGACCGCCGCATCCTCCCAGAAGGCGCGAATCTCGTAGATCAGGGGAATGCCATGGCGGCGCGCGACTCGCTGCGCGGCCATGGCGTTGAGCACCGGCGAATGGGCATGGATGATGTCCGGCCGCCACTCGCGCACCAGCGACTCGATCGCATCGGCATGGGCGGAAATGTCGCGCCATTCGCGCAGCAGCGCGTTGCCGCCCGCCGCTTCACCCGGCGTGCGGTGAAAATGCAGGCCATCGACCAGTTCCTCCTGCGGTCCCGCCGCGACATGGCGCCGGCCGGTAAGGCCCCGCACATCCCAGCCCTTGGCCAATTGCGCCCGCAGGATCGCCCGCGTGCGGAACGTGTAGCCGCTGTGCATCGGCAGGCTGTGATCGAGGACATGGAGGATACGAGTCATAGCGATAACTTTTTGCCGAAAAAGGTTTAACGCCCCGTCAACTCTGTCACGCTAGGGATTTTCCGGGGCAAGAGTCCAGAACCGGCAGATCAAAAGACGCAATGATTGATACCCTATCCCTGCTGATCAGTCATGGCGTCATCCTGCTGGCCGCCTGGCGGCTGCTGTCGCGCCCGGACCTGGATCGCGACATCGATCCCCCCCCCGCATCGCCGGACGGAGATGCCGCCGATGCGTGACCTGTTCTTCATCGCCTTTCTGGGCATGTTCTTCCTGATGGGATTCAAGCGGCCCTTCCTGCTGATCATCATCTACGCCTATATCGACATCGTCTCGCCGCAGCGGCTCTGCTATTATCTGCTCAATTCGATCCCGATCTCGCTGATCGCCTTCGTCTGTGCGGTCGGGGCCTGGATCTTGGTCGACGACAAGAAGGATTGCCGCTTTTCCGCGCGGCAGGTGCTGCTGCTCGTCCTGCTCGCCTGGTGCGGTTATACGACCGCGACCGCCGATTTCCCGATCAACGCCGCGACCAAATGGGCCTGGGTGTGGAAGGCGATCGTCTTTGCCGTGTTCCTGCCGCTGGTGCTGCGCACGCGGTTGCGGATCGAAGCGCTGGCGCTGTTCATGGTGCTGTGCGCGAGCACGATCATCATCAATGGCGGCATGAAGACCGCGCTGTCGGGCGGTGGCTATGGCGTGCTCAACCTGATGGTCGACAATAATAGCGGCCTGTATGAGGGCAGCATCATTTCCTGCGTGGCGATCGCGCTGATCCCGATCATCCTGTGGCTGACCCAGCATGGCACCATCTTTCCGCCCGACTGGAAGGTGAAGGCCTTTGCCTATGCGCTGTGCCTGGCCTGCATGTTGATGCCGATCGGCACCGAAGCGCGCACGGGCCTGGTCTGCCTGGTGATCCTGGCCGGCATGATGCTGATGCGGTCGAAGCGCAAATTCGTCTATGGCCCGCTGCTGGCCTTTGCCGCGCTGGCCGCCATCCCCTTCCTGCCCGCCAGCTTCACCAAGCGGATGCAGACGATCGAGAATCATCAGGGCGACGAAAGCGCCTCCACCCGCGTCGCGGTGTGGATGTGGACGCTCGACTATGTGAAGAGCCATCCGGGCGGCGGCGGCTTCGACAATTATCTCCAGAACAGCTTCACCTATTTCGCCCAGAGCGAGGTCGGCGATGGCGACGAGAAGCGGATCGAGCGCCGCCTGGTCACCGACAAGGGTCGTGCCTATCACAGCGCCTATTTCGAGATGCTGGGGGAGCAGGGCTATTTCGGCCTCTTCCTCTGGGCCTTGCTGCACATCAGCTGCTTCGTCCGCACCGAGGCGATCCGGCGCATGTACCGCAAGCGTGATGGGCCGGGCGAAGCCTGGATCGCGCCGTTCGCGGTGGCGCTGCAGCAGGGCCATGTCGTCTACATGATCGGATCCCTGTTCGTGGGCATCGCCTATCAACCCTTCATTTTCATGATGTTGTCGCTCCAGATCGGCCTCGACACTTATTTGACCCGCAAGCGCAAGGACGCGGATCGCGTGCCGTTCTTCGAACAGCCTGGTGCGCAGGCGGGAGTGACGGCATGAATCTGGAATTGCGGATATTGGGTTGGCTTCAGGGACTGATACTGGGGCTGATCCTGGCCGCCCCGCTGCTGCCCCCCGCCCATATGCCCTGGGGCGTACAGATCCTCTTCGCCCTGTCCGCCTTCCAGTTGCGACAGGCCGACCGGCGCTGGGCATTGCGGCCGGGCATGGTGGGCTGGATCAGCCATATCCGCATGGCACCTTCGCGCATGCTGCCCTGGGCGGCGAGCGCCGTCGTCGCCTTCATTGCCGACGGACAGGGCGCAGCGACACCCGGCGCGATATTGCTGGCGGCGCTGACCTGCGAATTGCTGCTCTATCCCTTGCTCACGCGCCTGATCGGCGGCTGGCAATGGCGCCGCGCGGCGCTGGCGATGATTGGGCTGATCGCCGCCTGTGCGATCGTGCCGGCCGGCGCGATGCAGAATATCGCGATGTTTGCGCTGGGCGTTACGGGCTGCCTGTTCTGGCTGCGCGGCCCCGATGGCGACCTGAGGGCGACGCTGGCGGCCTTTGGCGGCGGATTTTCGGCGATGGTCCTGGCCTTCGCCATGCCCGCCACCATGGCGCTTGCCTTTCCGCTGGCGGTGATCAGCCTGATCGTCGGTTGCGCCCAGGCGACGACGGTGCGCCGGCAACTGCTGCCCTGGACCGGCCATTATGGCGCCGGCACCGGCTGGTTGCAGCGGCTGCGATCGCGCCCGTCCTGACAGCGCCGGGCGCTCCGCACGCGGAACGAAGCCGATCATCGCGGGTTGGACCGGGAGAAAGAAGGTCGCCCGGTCCCCATGTCGTCCCCCGCCATCATCCACAGCCATGACGGCATGCCCGGCATCAGCCGGCGCGCGCTGAAACAGGGATGGGCCTATCGCACGGCGGATGGCAGCCGCATCACCGACCGGGACGAGATCGACCGGCTGAATGCCATCGCCATGCCGCCGGCCTATCGCGACTGCTGGTTCTGCCCCTCGCCCCACGGCCATATCCAGGCGACCGGCTATGACGAGCGGGGGCGCAAGCAATATCGCTATCATCCCGATTTCCGGGCCGCGCGCGAGGCGGTGAAATATGCCGGCTGCCCCGCCTTCGGCCGCGCCCTGCCGCAACTGCGGGCGCAGATGGAAGAGGATCTGTCGCGACGCGGCCTGCGCAAGGCGCGGACGATCGCGGCGGTGGTGCGGCTGCTGGACCTCGCCAAGCTGCGGGTCGGCAACGAACATTATGCCACCACCAACAAGAGCTTCGGTGCGACGACGCTGCGGCGACGGCATGTCGACCTGAATGGCCGCAGCCTGACCCTGCGCTACCGCGCCAAGTCCGGCAAGGAGCAGCAACTGAGCATCACCGACAGCCGCCTGCTGCGTTTCGTGCGCGCGGTGCAGGATCTGCCGGGCCAACATCTGTTCCAATATCTGGACGAGGATGGCGAGGCGCATCCGATCAGTTCGAGCGACGTCAACGCCTATATCGCGCAGGCCATGGGCGGAGACTTCACCGCCAAGCATTTCCGCACCTGGGGCGCATCGACCATCGCCTTCGAGACGCTGGCGGCGGGCCATGTCTCGCTCAAGGAGATGCTCGACCCGGTCGCCGCGGCACTGGGCAACACGCCGGCGATCAGTCGCAAATCCTATATCCACCCCGCCCTGATCGCCCTGTGCAAGGACGGACAGGATGAATGGCGGCAGGGGCTTCGCCTGCCGCGCCGGACGCGCTATCTGTCGCGTCACGAACGCGGGCTGATTGCGTTCCTCGACGATCTGGCCAACGCGCCCCCGCTGGCAGCGGCGGCCTGATCCAGCCCACCGACCATCAATCAAGGATCAGCATGGCCAACAAGAACGACCCCGGCATCGACATCAACGTGCGTGCGCCCAACCTTACCGAAATGTGGCATTCGACCCTCGCCTGGTTCCAGCTTCATTATATCCAGATCCTGATCGCCGTCGGCGCGGCCACGATCATCTATCTGGCGCTCGCCACGCTGCGCCGGATCGGCACCAAGCATCGCGGCCGGCACGGCGACCCGCTGGGCCTGGGCAATGTGCTGAGCCGGGCGGCGGCGCGCACGACGCAATATTTCATGATCATGGTCGCGGCCCGGCTGGTCGTGGTGTTCGCCGACGCGCCCGCGTCGCTGGACAAGACCGTCACCTTCTTCTTCACCATCGCCGTTGTGGTGCAGGCCGCGATCTGGGCACGGGAGATCATCCTGGGCCTGATCGAGCGCAAGACGCGGGCCGACGATGGCCAGGGCGAGACACTGGCCAATGCGATGGGCCTGATCCGCATCCTGGTGACCTTTGCCCTGTTCGCGATCGCCGCGATCGTCGTGCTCGACAATCTGGGCGTCAACGTGACCGGCCTGGTCGCGGGGCTTGGCATCGGCGGTATCGCGATCGGCCTTGCCGCACAGGGCATCTTTTCCGACCTGTTCGCCGCGCTGTCGATCATCTTCGACAAGCCCTTCCGGCAGGGCGAGATCATCACCTATGACCAGACCACGGCGCGGGTCGAGAAGATCGGCCTGAAATCCACCCGGCTGCGAGCGATGAGCGGCGAGAAGAAGGTGATGTCCAACGCCAATCTGCTGCAGAAGGAAATCACCAGCCTGCAGACGCTGATCCAGCGCCGCGTCACCTATGCCATCGGCATCATCTACCAGACGCCGGAGGAACAGGCGGAAGCCATCCCAACCCTGTTGCAGGAGATCGTCGAGGCGGAAGGCATGATCTTCGTCAATGCCGGGATCATCGCCTTTGGCGCCAGCAGCCTGGACTATCAGCTCAATTTCGACGTGCCAGACCCGGACCATCACGACTATTTCCAGATGCGTCATCGCATCGGCCTGGCCATCTGGAAGCGGTTCAATGCCGAGGGCATCGAGTTCGCCTATCCCACCCAGATGAGCTTTACCGCCGCCCCGGACGGCAAGGCGATCATGCCCTATGCCGAGGTGCAGCCGGTGCGTCGGGTCGACGGATAGAGCGAAACGCCTCGCTTCACCGCACGGCCGATTCGGCTGGTCCCCTTTCCGCTTGCCGGCGGGGACCAGCCGCGCCCTTACCGACCCATCACCAATGACTGATATGGATTTACCATGAAAATGAACCGGATGGCGGCCCTTGGCCTGCTGATCGCTGCCCCCCTTATGGCGCCTGCCGCCCATGCCGAGGGGCTGGGCGCCGAAGTCAATTATGGTCGCGCCGACGGCCATTGGGGCACAGAGATCGGCGCCGGCTATGCGCTGAACATGGCGGGCTTCAGCCTGACGCCGGGCGGCGGCGTCTATCTGCGCGATGGCGACACCAAGCTCTATGGCCGGGTCGAAGCGGCCTATACGATTCCGATGTCGGTCTCGATCGGCGCGGGCGTGCGCTTCAGCGGCGACAATACCCGCCCCTATGCGACACTGGCGATGCCGCTGATCCCCAAGCTGCGCGCCAAGGCCAATGTCGGCCCGAAATATTATAGCGTCGGCCTGACGCTGGGTTACTGAGCCGAGACAATCTGTCGCGATCGGCGGGCACGGCAGGGTCACGCCGGCGCGACACCCCCGAAGTTCACAGTGTCGTCGAGCAAAACGGGCGGTTTGCGCCGGATATGCATCACGCACGCGCCAGCCACGCAGCAACGGCGCGACACTGGGGTCACACCTGCCTGCCGATCGGGTCATGACCAGGCGACGGTGGCGCGCCATCGGGGCGACACTTAGGTCACGCCTCCCATGGGCGACGGGCGATGACGTGGATTGCATCGCCGAGGATAGACCAGAGAAAGGCCGAGTAGGAAAGCGGTGGCCGGCTGGGGGCCGGCTTAAGGCGGCCTGCCCCCTCCACCATCCTGCGGATGGTCCCCCTCCCCGCAAGCGGGGAGGAATGGTTTCAGCCCTGGCCCCAGAGGGTGCCGGGGTGGAGCAGGCCGTCGCGCAGCGGCAGGGCGCCGCCGCGATCCTTCGCCAGCAGCAGCGCGCCGTCGAGATCGATCCAGTCGGCGCCCTGCGCCACCAAAGCGGCGGGCGCGATACCGAGCGAGGTGCCGAGCATGCAGCCGACCATGATGCGAAAGCCCCGCGCCCGCGCTGCCTGCGCCAGCGCCAGCGCCTCGGTCAAGCCACCGGCCTTGTCGAGCTTGATATTCACCGCGTCGAAATCACCCAGCCGGTCGAGATCGGCGCGGGTGTGGCAGCTTTCGTCGGCACAGAGCGGCAGCGGCGCGTGCAGGCCGGCCAGCCTGTCCTCCCGCCCGTGCAGGATCGGCTGTTCCACCATTTCCACGCCCAGTTCGGCGAGCGCCGCCGCCTCCGCCACGATGTCGCGATCATGCCAGCTTTCATTGGCATCGACGATCAGCCGAACGCCGGGTGCGCCGGCGCGCACGGCGGCGATGCGGGCATGATCGCCCTCCCCGGTCAGCTTGCATTTGAGCAGGCCGAAGCCGCGCGCGACGGCGGCGCGGGCATCGGCTTCCATCCGATCCGGCTCGCCCAGGCTGATGGTGAAGGCGGTCGGCAGCGGCATCGGCGCGGCGAGGCCGGCCAGTTGCCATACGGGGACACCGGCCCGTTTCGCCTCCAGATCCCACAGCGCGCAATCGAGCGCATTGCGCGCGGCGCCGCGCGGCATCGCCCGCAACAGGGCCTCGCGATCGAGCGGCCCGGCATAGGCGTTGATCGCCGCCGCGCAGTCCTGTGCGGTCTCGCCCTCATAATAAATGGCCGTCCCCTCGCCCCGTCCGACATGATCGCCGTCGCCCACGGTGCAGACGACGACGTCCACCTCCGTCTTGGCGCCACGGCTGATGATGAAGGCGCCCGCAACCGGCCAGCATTCGACCGTCGCGGAAATTATACGGGTCATCGGCGTTTCCTGCGTCATGATTTGACCATATGGATCGGCGTCATATGCGTGAAACAGGACTGCTGGCATAGTCCCCGCCTTTGCGACAGGAGCTTATTTCCCCGTGACTTCCCGTGAATTGACCGGCTTCCTCTCGCTGAATGAATCCGAACCCGTGACCGATGACCTGTCCCGCCGCATCTCCGACATGGCATGGCGCCTGGCCTTTGGCGCGATCGGCTGGCCCTGGTTGCTCGCCAGCCTGTCAGGCGGGCGCAAGGCGGACAAGCGCGCGCTGCTGGACGAACTCAAACTGCCCCATGATGCGCTGCCGCACCTGGGAAGCTGGAAGGCCGATGTCGGCTTCCTGCGCCATATCGTGCGCGAGATTGCGCGGCTGCGGCCGGCGCATGTCGTCGAACTGGGCGCGGGTGCATCCTCGCTGATCGCCGCACGGGCGCTGCAATTGCATGGTGGCGGCCGACTGCACAGCTTCGACCAGCATGGCGGCTTTGTCGACGCGACCCGGCAATGGCTGGCCGACCATAAGCTGGACGTGGATATCCGACATGCGCCGCTGACCCATGAGAGCGCCGACTGGCCGGGCCGCTGGTATGCGATCGATCGCCTGCCCGAGCAGATCGACCTGATCATCATCGATGGGCCGCCCTGGAGCGTGCATCCGCTGGTGCGGGGCGCGGCCGACAGCCTGTTCGCGCGCCTCTCCCCCAATGGCGTGGTGCTGCTGGACGATGCCGCGCGGCCGGGCGAGCGGCTGGTCGCGCGTCGCTGGCGCAAGCGCTGGCCGCATATCGATTTCCGCCTGATGCATGACGGCACCAAGGGGACGCTGGTCGGCCGGCGCCGCGACATGTCGCGACCGGTGGCCAATGACAATGAGGCCGGGCGCGGCTGGCGCCATGTCGGGCGAGCAGCGGCGATCGCCGCGCTGCTGGCGACGGGGTGGATCGGTCGGGGCGCGCTGGGCGAATTTCCCCAGGCGGCGCAGGCCAGCACCTTCCTGGACGAGGCGGCCGCATCGCGCCGCGCAGGGCTGCTGCGCCAGCAAATGGCGTCGCAGGTCGAAAGCGCGAAACTGGACGATGCCGAAATCCGGCGATCGACCGGCATCGTGCTGCCGCGCCTGCCGGCCAACTGGCAGGTGAGGGACGTGCAACTGGTCCCGTCCACGGACAGCGCGGCAATCGCGATTGCGCTGACCACCGAGAAGGGCGAGCAATTGTCGCTGTTCGCCGACCGGGCCGAGACGCCGGCGGAAGGGCAGCCGTTGATCGCGCAGCGGCGGGACGGCGCGGTCGCCTATTGGGAGGCGGGTGACATGGCCTATGCGCTGACCGGCAAGGCCGATACGCCGCGCCTGATGGCGCTGGCCGAGCGTATCGCGCCGGCGGCCTGAACGGCGGGATCGCGCGCGCCCATTGAGGCGGGGGCGCCACGCTGCTAACGCCCCGGCATGGAGGATGCCACCGCAACCGCGCCGCGCCGCGCCGATCGCCCTGCCCTGTCGAGCCTGGCCATGCTGTGGCGCTTTGCGACGCGCTATCCGGCGCGGATCGCCGGTGCGCTGATCGCGCTGATCGTCTCTTCCGCGGCGACACTGGCGATCCCGAGCGGCTTCCGCCTGGTGATCGACAAGGGCTTTACCGGTGGCGGCGATATCAGCCGCTGGTTCGAATATCTGTTCCTGCTGGTGCTGATCCTGGCGCTGGCCAGTGCGCTGCGCTTCTATTTCGTGTCCTGGCTGGGCGAGCGGGTGGTCGCCGATATCCGCAGCGCGACCCAGGCCAATCTGCTGCGCCAGGCGCCGGCCTTTTTCGAGGAGAACCGGCCGTCGGAGATCGCATCGCGCATGACGGCGGACACCGCGATCATCGACCAGGTGGTGGGATCGACCGTGTCGGTTGCGCTGCGCAACCTGGTCACCGGCATTGGCGGCCTCATCTACCTGTTCATACTGGCGCCCAAGCTGGCGGGGCTACTGATCCTGGGCATACCGGTGATCGTGCTGACATTGGTGACGCTGGGCCGGCGGGTGCGCAAATTGTCGCGCGCCAGCCAGGACCGACTGGCGGAGGTCGGCAGCGTCACCACCGAAGTGCTGGGCGCGATGAAGATCGTCCAGGGCTTTGGCCAGGAAGGGCGCGAGGCGGCCCGGTTTGACGCGACCGTCGCGAGCGGCTTTGTCACCGCGCGGCAGCGCATATTGCTGCGCGCCGTGATGACCGCCATCGCCTTTGCATTGGTGTTCGGATCGATCACCGGGGTGCTGTGGCTGGGCGCGATCGACGTGGCGGCCGGGCGCCTGTCGGGGGGCAGCATCGCCGCCTTCGTGCTGACCGGCGGGCTGGTGGCCGGCGCGTTCGGATCGCTTTCTGAAAGCTGGGGCGACCTGCTGCGCGGCGCCGGGGCGGCGAGCCGGCTGGACGAGCTGATGGCGGCCGAGCCGGCGATCGCCGCGCCCGCCGCACCGGTCGCCATTCCCGCGCTGACGCAGGGCGCGCGACTGAGCTTCGACAATGTCCATTTCCATTATCCCACCCGGCCCGATCAGGCGGCGCTGAACGGCATCACGCTGGATATCGCGCCGGGCGAAACGGTGGCGGTGGTCGGCCCCTCCGGTGCGGGCAAATCGACGCTGATCCAGCTGGCGCTGCGCTTCTATGACCCCGATCAGGGCGAAGTGCGGCTGAACGATGTGCCATTGCCGGTCGCCGATCCGGCCGCGCTACGCGCCGCCATGGCGATGGTGCCGCAGGACAGCGTGATCTTTGCCGCCTCCGCCCGCGACAATCTGCGCTATGGCAAATGGGATGCCAGCGACGAGGATATCTGGGCGGCGGCGCGGGCGGCCAATGCCGAAGCCTTTCTGCGTGCCCTGCCCCAGGGGCTGGACAGCCATCTGGGCGAAGGCGGGGCACGCCTTTCGGGCGGGCAGCGCCAGCGCGTGTCGATCGCCCGCGCTTTGCTGCGCGATGCGCCGATCCTGCTGTTGGACGAAGCGACGTCAGCGCTCGATGCGGAATCCGAGCAGCTGGTCAAGGATGCGCTCGACCGGCTGATGCAGGGGCGCACGACCATCGTCATCGCCCATCGGCTGGCGACCGTGCGGGCCGCCGACCGGATCATCGTGCTGGATCAGGGGCGGATCGTGGAACAGGGCGATCATGCGCGCCTGGTCTCGCTGGGTGGCCTCTATGCGCGGCTCGCCAGCCTGCAGTTCCAGGACCAGCTGGACGGCTGAAACGCCGTCCGACCGGGCAGACCGTCAGCGGCCGGACAGGCTGCGCTGGATGATATAGTCGAAGATGGCGGGATGGAGCGGGCGCTCGAAGGTACAGCCCGATTCATGCGCGCGCACCCACTGGACGCGGGCGCGGCGGCCTTCGAAACCGGGCAGCATGATCCACAATTCGCTGCCGACGGTGAGCTTCATGAAACTGTGCAGGCGAAAGCCGGTGAGCGACATATCGGCGATGTTGCTGGTGAACCAGGTTTCGCCCGGACGCCGGACCTTGACGCCGATAACGACGTCGCGCCGTTCGGCAAGCCGGCCCCTACGTTCCAATTCCGTCAGTCGTTCAGCAACCATGGCCCATATCCACCCATTCCCCCTCAGCATCGCGCAGGAAGGTAAGGGAAATGTTAAGCGGCGCACGATGGGCACAAAAAAGGGGCTGCCGAAGCAGCCCCTGTCCATAGCCTGATCTTGATCGTCCGAAAGGTCGGAGACGGGAAGTCTGAGACCGACGCGCCCCGGACGATCGCGGATCAGAAAGCGCTATATTGTTCGTTGCCGACGAAACCCAGCTTGGTCACGCCCGCGCGCTTGATCTCCGCCAGCACTTCGTCAACGACGACGTAGCGGGTCTGCGCGTTAGGCTGGAACTGCAGTTCCGGCTCGACGGGCAGACGCAGCGACTGCTGCAGATACTGACGCAGGGTCAGCAGGTCGATCGGCGCACCGTTCCAGCTGATCACGCCGCCGGCATCGATCGCGACCTTGTTCTTGACAGGGTCGACCACATTGTCGCTCGGAGGCGCGCTCTGCGGCAGATCGATCTTAACCGCGTGGGTCTGGATCGGAATGGTGATGATGAACATGATGAGGAGAACGAGCATGACGTCGATCAACGGCGTCGTGTTCATTTCCATCATCGGCTCACCATCATCGGAGCCCATGCTCATGGCCATAGCGAATTCTCCTTAATCAGCCGGTCAGAGGCGGGTCGTCGACGTGCCGGGTTCCGGCTCGGAGATGAAGCCCACCTTCGGGAAACCGGCGCGCTGCATCGTGTAGATGGTGCCGCCGATGCAACGATAGGGGGTATTGATGTCGCCGCGGATATGCACTTCGGGCAGATCTTCGGGCGTCAGATTTTCAACACCGCCTGCCTTCTTGATGTCCGCTTCCAGCTTCGCCACGGCACGATCGAGCAGATCGTCAGAACCGACCTTGGTCAGGTTCCAGTAAACTGCGCAGCTGCCGTCGGGCGCCGAGGTGACCGACAAGGAAACATTTTCGGGCTTCGTCGTCGTCGGCTCGAACGCTACCTTGGGCAGCTGCAGATCGACCGTCTGGACGACGACCGGGACCGCGATGAGAAAGATGATGAGCAGCACCAACATGACGTCGACGAGCGGCGTCGTGTTGATGTCGGACAAGGGCTTGTCGTCACCGCCGCCGGGGCCAACACTCATTGCCATTGATACTATCCTAACCTTGGTGTCGATGGTGCCCCGCATAACGGGGCCCCTGTCCGGCGGGGAACCGGGCGGTCGCAGCCGCCGCCCGATTCCCGTACCGGCGTCTTAAGGCGATCAGGCCTTGGTCGGCGCAGCAGCCGGCTTGGCAGCAGCAGCGGCCGGAGCGGCAGCAACGGTCGGCTTCACAGCGCCGTCCGAAACCAGATAGGCCAGCAGGTCGACGGTGAAGCCGTTCAGCTGCTCGGCGATCGACTTGTTGCGGCGCTGCAGGAAGTTGTAGGCCAGAACGGCGGGAACGGCCACGGCCAGACCCAGCGCGGTCATGATCAGAGCTTCACCGACCGGGCCGGCAACGGCGTCGATCGAGGCCTGACCGGCAGCGCCGATCTTGATCAGAGCGCGGTAGATGCCGATAACGGTACCGAACAGACCGATGAACGGCGAGGTCGAACCGACGGTGGCGAGGAACGCCAGGCCGCCACCGAGCGACGAGTTGATCGCGGCTTCCGAACGCGCCAGCGAGCCGTGCAGCCAGTCATGCGCTTCGACCGGATCCTTCAGCTTGCCATGCTCTTCCTGAGCCTTGATGCCGTCGTCGACGATCTGCTTGTAGGCCGAGTTCTTTTCGAGCTTGGCCGAAGCTTCCTTCAGCGAAGCGGCGCGCCAGAAGGTCGCACGGATCTTCTTGCCCTGGCTGATCACCTTCTGCTGTTCGATCAGCTTGGTGAACAGGATGTAGAAAGTGCCGACCGACATGGCGCACAGGATGAGGAAGACGGTCCAGGCAATGGTGCCGCCCTGTTCCAGGGCTTCCATCAGGCCGTACGGATTTTCCGGCTTGGGCGCAGCAGCTGCGAGATACATCAACATGTTCAAGACTTCCCTCTCAAAAGGATCGTGAAAGGGGAAGGCGGCGCCGGGCGCCTGCCTTCCCGATTAGATTACTGCGGAATCCGCCACTGAATGCGGTTCGCATAGGTCGCCGGGATCTTGTTACCCTGGTCATCTTCCGCGGGGCTAAAGCGCGCGCGGCGAGAAACCAGCTTACAAGTCGCATCGTCCAGCTCGGGCGAGCCACTCGACTGCGTAACGGTGCAGCTCGTGACACGGCCATCGGCACCCACTTCAAGACGGAAACCAGTGGTTCCCTGCTTTTCTTCACGCAGAGCGCGCGAAGGATAGTCTTCAGTGGTTGCCCAGGAACCCGGATTACCACGCGGCGACACGCCCTTTGCAGCCTGCCTTGCGGCGGGCGGCGGCGGGGGTGCCGGCGGCGGTGCGGCGACCGGAACCTCATTGAATACCGGCGGCGGCGTCCGAACCGTCTGGATCGGCGGCGCGGGGGCCGGGGTCTGGACGATCGGCGGCGGCGCGACGACCGGCGGAGGCTCAATCGGCTTGTCCGGCGGCGGCGGCGGCGGCTCCTCGTCAGGTGGCGGGGGCTCCTCCTTCACGTCGATCACATTCAGCTGTTCCGCCGCCTTTTTGACATATTTCATGCCAAGACCGGTGACGAAGGCATAGCCGAGAACAGCGTGAATCAGGGCGACGATGACGATCGATATCGTACGACTCGATCCTTGCGAGTGGTCAGCATAGGCCATTCGGCAACGACACTCCTTAACTCATCTTACCAGTGGGTTGTACAAATCAGCCAAAAACGGCCCGAGCTGCCCGGGGGCTATCCCCGACCACCTTTGGCCCTTATCCGTCCATTTGCTACCGTGCGAACTCCTATCGCGGCGCATCGTGGCACGCAAACGCTTTATCGAACTACCGGCTTGCGTTTACCATCACACACCGGAATGACTTGCCTGTGACATCCCTGCCACGGGCTGACAGCATAGGACGAAGATGCAGAAGAAATCCACCATGGCCATGAAGACGCTTGCTTCGCTGTGCCTCATTTCCGCCTCATATATCGCCGTTTTTCCGGCATTTTCTCAGACAAATTCAATGACAGCGCAATCATCGACGATCGCCGCGGGATTGACCTATGCCGACATTGCCGACCTTTCCGACGCGGCGCCGCTGGTTGCCAACGTGCGCATTAGCAACATCGTCCCATTGAAGCCCGAACAGGCTCCCGATGTTCCGGCAGGCTATCGCAGGGTCTATGTCGAGGCCGAAGTGACCGCACTGATTCGCGGCGAAGGGGGCATAAGCCCGACCGTCGGCTACCTTTACGACGCGCGCCTCGATTCGAAGGGCAAGCTGCCCAAGCTGAAGAAGGCGCAGGTGCTGCTGTTCGCCCGCCAGGGTGGCCGCCCGGGCCAGATCCAACTGATCGCGCGCGATGCGCAGATCGCCGCCACCCCCGCCGAAGTGGAGCGGGTGAAGGCGGTCCTGTCCGCCCTGGTCGCCCCCGACGCCGCACCGCGAATCACCGGCCTGGGGGACGCCTTCCACGTCGCGGGCACGATCGCGGGCGAAGGGGAAACGCAGATTTTCCTGCGGACGGAAAATGGCGATCCGGTATCCCTGTCGATCATCCGCCGCCCCGGACAGCAGCCCAGCTGGGCCGTCGCGCTGGGCGAAATCGTCGATGAAGCGGCGCGAGCCCCCGCCCCCGGCAGCCTGCTCTGGTATCGGCTGAGCTGCAGCTTGCCGGCCAATCTGCCGGCCCGGTCGGTCCGCACCCTCGCGGTGCAGGACGCCGAAGCGGCACGCGCCGATTATCAGTTCGTCCTGAACGCACTTGGCCCATGCGCACGCAACCGAAAGCCGAACTGACCGAGCACGCACTTATCTTTCAACCGGGCGCCGCCGTGCTTTTCCTTGGACAGCGGCGCTCGGGCCGCTATCAGCGCGGCTCTTACAGTGCGAAGGACCAGGAAACGCCATGACCAATCTCCACCGCCATGCCCCGCTGCGCGTCGCGCTCGTTGGCCTCGGAACGGTGGGCGGGGGGGTCATTCGCCTGCTCAACACCAATGGCGACCTGATTGCCCGTCGCGCCGGCTGTCCGATTCAGGTCGTTGCCATCTCCGCGCGCGACCGCAACAAGGATCGTGGCGTCGACCTGTCGCCCTATGAATGGGTCGATGACATGACGACGCTGGCGACCCGCGACGATATCGACGTGGTCGTCGAGCTGATCGGTGGTGCCGACGGCCCGGCCCTGACCCTCGCGCGCCAGTGCCTGGCCGCCGGCAAGCCCTTCGTCACCGCCAACAAGGCGATGCTGGCCCATCATGGCCTCGACCTCGCCAGCCGCGCCGAGAAGGCGGGCGTGGCGCTGAAATATGAAGCGGCGGTCGCCGGCGGCATCCCGGTCATCAAGGGCATGCGCGAAGGCGCAGCCGCCAATGAAATCAGCCGCGTCTACGGCATCCTCAACGGCACCTGCAATTACATCCTGACCACCATGGAGAAGGAAGGCCGGGGCTTTGACGAGGTGCTGAAGGAAGCCCAGGAACTGGGCTATGCCGAGGCCGATCCCAGCTTCGACATCGATGGCGTCGATGCCGCGCACAAGCTGACCATCCTCGCCAGCCTGGCCTTTGGCACCGAACTCGACTTCGACCATGTCGCGACCACCGGTATCCGCCACGTGATCGCCGCCGACATTGCCGAGGCGGCGGCGCTGGGCTTCCGCATCCGCCTGGTCGGCATGGCGGAGAATGGACCTGAAGGCCTGTTCCAGCGGGTTCATCCGATGCTGGTGCCGCTCGACCATCCGCTCGCCCATGTCGACGGCTCGCTCAATGCTGTTGTGGCCGAGGGCAATTTCGTCGGCCGCCTCTTCTTCCAGGGGCGCGGCGCGGGCGACGGCCCGACCGCATCGGCGGTGGTCGCCGACCTGATCGACGTGGCGCGCGACGAATATGGCGATGCGCTGGCGATGCCGGTCGCCGCCCTGACCCCGCAACAGCCGGCGGACGCCGGCCAGCGGATCGGCCGCGCCTATCTGCGCTTCAAGGTGCAGGATCGCCCCGGCGTGCTGGCGGAGATTGCCGCCGCGACCCGCGATGCCGGCGTCTCGATCGAGAGCATGATCCAGCGCGGCGCCAATCAGGCCGATGGCGTGCTGGTGGCGATAGTCACCCATGCCGGCGAGGAGCGCTGCGTGCGCGAGACGCTGGAGCGGCTGGCCGGCTCCGACAGCCTGCTCGACACGCCGATGGTCATGCATATTCTGGATTGATCGCGCCGGGACCGGTGGGATCAGTGCTGGCCTGTTCCCTTGACCGAATCCGGCAGAGGCGGCGGTGGCGCCATGTCGGCGTCCGGGTCCAGCAAATGGGTGATAGCCTTGCCAGCCAGCATCGCCGCGCCCAGGATCGGCACGCCGCCACCGACGCAGCCCGCGCCCTGCCCGCCAACGACGCCGCAGGCACCTTGCCTGGGGGCAGCGGCGGAGGCGCGCGGCGTATCGCCGGCGAGGGGGCGCCCTTCGACCGGCTCGCGCGGCAGCGGCAGCCTTTCCTTCGCATTGCGCTCCGCCCGGCTGCCGCAGACGACGATGCCGCCGCCGCTGCGATCGCAGGGCCGGATGGCGGCGGTGCGGGCCTGATATTGTGCCATGGGCGAAACGGTGGCGAGAGGCGCTGCATCCACCGGGACGACATCCTGCGCGGTGGCCAACGGCAACCCGATCAACATGAGAGGGAAAGAAATGGCCAGCCGCATAAGCACATCTGACCAGTCGAAAATGGCGCGATGATGGCAGCGGGTGGACGTTGCGGAATGCCATATAAGGCAAAGCCGCGTCCATCCGTGCCATCACGACTATGAAAAGCTTTGCGAGCCGGGCAAGTTGGGTCGACAAGCCGGGGCGGACATCCTATCGCCCTGCTCTATCAGTTACAGCAGAGGAGTGGCTATGGTGCAGGCTAGTTCGATTCTCGATCGCGTCTTGGTACTCGAAATGGTGCGCGTCACCGAAGCGGCTGCAATCGCCGCATCCAAGCTGGTCGGTCGGGGCGACGAGAAGGCCGCCGACGCCGCTGCGGTCGAGGCGATGCGCCTGGCCTTCAACGATCTCTACATGGACGGCACCGTCGTGATCGGCGAGGGCGAGCGCGACGAGGCGCCGATGCTCTATATCGGCGAGAAGGTCGGCAATGCGATCGGCAAAGGCCCCAAGATCGACATCGCGCTCGATCCGCTGGAAGGCACCACCATCACCGCCAAGGCCGGCCCGAATGCGCTGGCCGTGCTGGCCATTTCGGAAGAAGGCGGCCTGCTCAACGCGCCCGACGTCTATATGGACAAGATCGCCGTCGGTCCGGGCTACCCCGACAATATCATCGACCTCAACAAGTCGGTGAAGGAGAATGTCGAGGCGGTGGCCAAGGCCAAGGGCGTCGATCCGCACGAGATCATCGTCTGCGTGCTCGATCGCCCGCGCCACGAGAAGCTGATCGCCGAATTGCGCGCGATCGGCTGCGGCATCATGCTGATCCCCGATGGCGACGTTGCCGGCGTGATCGCGACCACCAATCCCGAGACCACGATCGACATTTACATGGGATCGGGCGGTGCGCCGGAAGGCGTGCTGGCCTGTGCCGCGCTGCGCTGCGTCGGCGGCCAGTTCAAGGGCCGCCTGCTGTTCCGCAACGATGACGAGAAGCAGCGTGCCTATAAATGGGGCATCACCGACCTGGACAAGGTCTATGACCTCAAGGAACTGGCCAAGGGCGATTGCATCTTTGCCGCGACCGGCGTGACCGACGGGTCGCTGCTGGCGGGCGTCAAGCATCTGCCGGGCGACAAGCTGACCACCGAAAGCGTGGTGATGCGCGCCAGCACCGGCACCGTGCGCTGGGTCAAGGGCGAGCATCGCGTCGAGCGCAAGGACGCCTGATCGGGCGCACCGGACGGAAAGACGAAGGGGGCCGCAAGGCCCCCTTTTTCGTGGTCATCGATGCGGGAAGATCCTCCCCGATAATCGCCAGCGGTCAGTGGCTGGCGCGGTGGTTGAGATCGTGGCCGAGCGCGAGGATGGCGACGCCGAGCAGCGTATAGGCGCTTTCCTGCCAGCCATGATCCATGGTGAGCGCACCAGCCATGATGCCCAAGCCCAGCGAACCGATCGCGGCGGGCATCATGAAGCGATGGACGAGAGCGCCATGGCCGAGCGCGATCGCGCCCATCAGGATCGCCAGCGCCAGACCCGCTTCGTGGAAGATCGGACTGTCGAAAATGCCGCCAGCCGATGCCAGCAGGCCCAGCACCACTGCGGTCAGGAAACAATGCGCGACGCACAGGCCCGAAAGCGCCATCGCAAGGCGATCGAAGCGACCGGATTCCAGGGCGTGACGGAGGCTTTGCGGCATGGTGCGTGCTACATAGTCGAGACCGGCGTAAGTTACAACATAACATCACCGATTTTTCGGGCAGGGACGCGCCTCCCCTGCTGGCGGATCGTCAGGCGGCGAAGCGCAGGCAGTTGCGGCCGCTCCCCTTGGCGGCATAAAGCGCCTTGTCCGCCGCCTCCATCAGAGTCGCGGCGCTGGCCGAACCGTCGAGTTCGACCAGGCCGGCGCTGAAGGTGATAGCGATATCCTCACCATTGCCGAGCGGGAAAGGCCTGACCCCGACGCGAGTGCGCAGATGCTCGCAGATGCGCTCGGCGCGCTCCAGATCGACATCGGGCAGCAGCACGGCAAATTCCTCGCCGCCCAGGCGCCCGATGCTGCCAGTCCCGCGCAGCGCCTGACGCAGCCGCTCGACAAAGCCGACCAGCACCCGGTCGCCGGCGGCATGGCCATGGCGGTCATTGACCGACTTGAAATGGTCGATGTCGATCAGCAGCAGGCAGGCCCGCCCGCCCGCCGCAACGCGGGCGATCTGGTCGTCCAGCTTTTCCTGCAACGCACGGCGGCTGTCGGCGCCGGTCAGGGCATCCTGCGCCGCTGCCTGATGCAGCGCCCGCTGGCGCGCCTTGTGGCGGGAAATGTCGCGCACGGTGCTGATGACGCCGATCGCCCGCCCCTGCTCGTCCAGCACGGCGCGGACCAGCATCTCATACCAATCGAAATCATTGTCCGGCCGGTTGGGGCGAAATTCGACCGCATGCGCCTCCCCCGGATGGGCGAGCGCGCGGCGATGGGTGACGATGGCGAAAGGGCGATATTCCGGGTCGATAAGGTCGACCGCGGCCTGACCCAGCAGCCGATCGGCGTCGATGCCGATCTGGTCCACGGCCGAGGGCGAGACATATTGGATGATGCCGTCGATGCTGAGATTAATGACGCCGTCGCCGCTATGTTCGGCAAAGGCGCGATAGCGCGCCTCGCTGTCGCGCAGCATGCGGATCAGGCGGCGACGGCTGTTGAGTTCGGCGGCCACGGGGACGGACAGCAGGAAGCTGAGCGCGAGATAGAATTGGAAGAACTGGATGCGTTCGGGGATATCGGCCGCGACCAGCCGGAGCGGTCCATGGCCGGTCATGGTCGCCGTGCCGCCGATCAGCGCCAGGATGACAATGGCCGCGGCAGATCCCGCATAGCCAATCCGGAAGGCGATCAGCACCAGCGGCAGCAGCGAGGCGAACAGCATCGGATAATCGACGCGATAGAAGATCCACCAACTGCACAGGGCAAAGGCGGACAGTAGCCCGAACGCCTCCAGCCGCTCGATCGGCCGGGCCTGGCGCGCCCAATGGCCGACCTCCCCCTGCAACAGGATCAGCAGCAGGGGCGTGCAGATGAGACCGCCCAGCACATGGCCGCTATACCATTGCAGCCAGATATGGGGGAAATTGCCATCCAGCAGGACAGCAACCACCAGCCCGGCGCCGATGCCGGCCAGGACATTGGCAACGCCCGCCAGCGCGAACACGAAGATGGACAATTCGCGCATCGATCCGGCGATCTGCCGCCCGACGCCGAGGCGGCGACAGATATAGGCGACGACCAACGCCTCGCCGGCATTGATGAAGGCCATCGGGACGGCGGCCAGCGCACCGATGCCGAACAGCGCGGTCGCGAGCGCACTGGCAACCATGCAGGAGAGCAGCAGGCGGGGCCAGGAACGCATCCGCGCGGTCAGCATCTCTGCCATCAGCAAGGCATTGGCGCCCCAGATGAAGGCCAATCCGCCTTCGAATCGCGATGTCAGGAGCGCGAGCGACGCGATGGCGAAGTAAAGCAGGCCGGTGAACACCGACATTTTGAAAGAAGGATGGCGAAGGGCGGGCCGCGTCATGTTCCCAACCGGGCTAAAGCGACAATGTTAATATATATTCCTATGCCGCCGACTATTTCATGTTGAATACATCAAATCAGGCCCCGGCGATCATCACCGGGGCCTGATTTGACAATATTACATGTCTATTCAACTGGATGCATCAGCCAATAGCGCATCGGTCGGGGCCGAAATCGACGGATTGCGATCCTTGATCGTGGCCCGCGCCTGGCGCACGCCCGCGCCATAGTCGGGATGGACCTGATCGAAGAGCTTGCACTGGCGCTCCTCGATCTCGGCGGGGATATCCCCCATGGCCGCGGCGATATTGGCGAAGAGCCGCGCCTTCTGTGCATCATCGAACAGATTGAAGAGCGCGCGCGGCTGGCCGAAATCATCATTGCCTTCGCGATGATTATAACGGTCGGCGTCGCCCGAAATCTTCAGCGGCGGCTCCAGGAAGCGCTGATCCTCGACCGGGCCGCCAAAGCTGTTGGGCTCATAATAGGCGGCCGGATTGGGATTGTTCGGGAAGAAGCGCATCGCCCCGTCCTTGTGATAATGATGCACCGGGCATTTGGGGGCATTGACCGGCAGCGCCTCATAATGGGTGCCGATGCGGTGGCGGTGCGCGTCGGCATAGGAGAAGATGCGCGCCTGCAGCATCTTGTCGGGCGAGAAGCCGATGCCCGGCACGATGTTGGACGGCGAGAAGGCGGCCTGCTCGATCTCGGCGAAATAATTGTCGGCGTTGCGGTTCAGCTCCAGCACGCCGACGTCGATCGGCGGATAGTCGGCGTGAGGCCAGACCTTGGTCAGGTCGAACGGATTATAGGGCGTCTTGTCCGCGTCCAGCTCCGGCATGATCTGGACCTGCATCTTCCATTTGGGGAAGTCGCCCTTTTCGATCGCCTCGAACAGATCCTCCTGCGTGGATTCGCGGGTGCGGCCGACGATGTCCGCCGCCTCCTCATTGGTCCAGTGGCGGTGGCCCTGCATCGTCTTGAAGTGGAACTTCACCCAGAAACGTTCGCCGGCGTCATTGATGAAGCTGAAAGTGTGGCTGCCATAGCCGTTGATGTGGCGCACATCGGTCGGCAGGCCGCGATCCGACATCAGGATCGTCACCTGGTGCAGCGATTCGGGGCTCAAGGACCAGAAGTCCCACATCGCCGTGGGGGAACGCAGGTTGGTGCGCGGATGGCGCTTCTGCGTGTGGATGAAATCGGGGAATTTGAGCGGATCGCGCACGAAGAAGACCGGCGTGTTGTTGCCGACCAGGTCCCAATTGCCCTCGGGCGTGTAGAATTTCATCGCAAAGCCGCGCACGTCGCGCTCGGCATCGGCGGCGCCCAGTTCGCCCGCCACCGTCGAGAAGCGCAGGATCATCGGCGTATGCGCGCCCGGCTGGAGCGCCTTCGCCTTGGTATATTGGGAAATGTCGCCGGTGATCGTCAGCGTGCCATAGGCGCCCCAGCCCTTGGCATGGACGACACGTTCGGGGATGCGTTCGCGATTCTGGTGCGCCAGCTTTTCCAGAAGCTGATAATCCTGGAGCAGCAGCGGGCCGCGCGGGCCTGCGCTCAGGCTGTTCTGGTTATCGGCAATCGGCGCACCCGCGCTCGTCGTCATCACTGGCTTATCGACCATATCGTCCTCCTCAGCTTTGGATGAGAACAGGCTAAGGCCCCGCGAAGTTTCAGAAAAACTGATTAAATCGGATTGGGTGATCGATTTTTACGGTCAATCTGAAGATCGCCCGAGTCAGGAGGCCAGCGTCCGATCGCGCAGGCGGTGCCATGCCGACAGCCGCGCATCGCGCGGCTGCGGCAGCATTGCCGGATCAAATCGAGTCGTCTTCCCTGCCATCGTCGCGGCCTCGTTCAGGGACCGGAACAGTCCAGCCCCCAGCCCTGCCAGCATGGCCGCACCCAGCGCCGTGGTTTCCACATCCGCCGGACGATCCACACTGACATCGAGCATATCAGCGATATCCTGGGCGATCCAGTCATTGGCGCTCATGCCACCGTCGATCCGCAACTGGCGCCAGGGCGCGCCATCGGCGGCGAAGGCGGTGGCGAGGTCGGACAATTGGTGCGAGAGGGATTCGAGCGCAGCGCGGACGATATGCGCGCGGGTCGATCCCTGGGTGAGACCGGCGATGACGCCATTCACGTCCGGCCGCCAGTGCGGCGCGCCAAGCCCCGCCAGCGCCGGCAGCATCAGCACGCCGCCACTGTCGGGCACCGATCTGGCCAGCGCCTCCGTCTCTTCGGCCGATCCGATCAGCCCGAGCTGGTCGCGCAGCCATTTGATGAGATTGCCGGCGATGAAGATCGATCCTTCGAGCGCATAGATGCGCTGATCGCCGATCCGGTAGAGCAGAGTGCCGAGCAGGCGATGGCGCGAAGCAGGCAACTGCGCGCCCATATTGGCGAGGATGAAAGCGCCGGTGCCCAAGGTCGCCTTGGCATCGCCGGGCGTCAGGCAAGCCTGGCCGATGCTGGCCGCCTGCTGATCGCCGGCCAGTCCACGGATCGGGATGGCGCCGCCGAACAGCGCCGCCAGCGTCTCGCCAAAGGCACCGGCATTGTCGACGATTTCGGGGAGCGCCGCGCGCGGGACGCCGAACAGGTCGCATAAGGCCGGATCCCAATCGGTGCCGTCGAGCGCGACCAACTGGGTGCGGCTGGCATTGCTGGCGTCGCTGACATGCAGGCCGCCGGTCAGTTTCCACACCAGCCAGCTTTCGATCGTGCCGAGGGCCAGCCTATCCCCCGCCTGGGCCACGGCCGGCACATTGTCGATCAACCAGCGCATCTTGCTGGCGGAAAAATAGGGATCGACGACAAGGCCGGTGCGCTGTTGCAGCATCGCCTCATGGCCGGCCTCCCGCAGCGTCGTGCATTGCGCCGTCGTGCGCCGATCCTGCCAGACGATGGCGGGCGCCAGGGGTTCGCCGGTGCGCCGGTCCCAGGCGACCACCGTCTCGCGCTGGTTGGTGATGCCGATGGCAGCGATCCGGTCGGCACCACCGGCCCGCTCCACCATCTGGCGGGCGCAATCGCGCGTGCGGGTCCAGATTTCGGCGGCATCATGCTCAACCCAGCCGGGCTGTGGATAATATTGGGTCAGTTCCGCCTGCGCCATCGCGATACGGCGGCCGTCGGGGGCATAGAGCATCGCGCGGGTCGAGGTCGTCCCTTCGTCCAGCACCAGCAGATAGCGCTCGGTCATGCCCTCTCCTCAAGCCAGGCATCGAGCGCGGCCAGTTGCGCGGCGTCGAACCGCAGACCCAGCTTGGTCCGGCGCCAGAGAATATCCTCGCTGCTCTGCGCCCATTCCCGCGCGAGCAGGTAGCAAATCTCCGCTTCGGTCAGGCCATGGCCGAAATCCCGGCCCAGGTCCGACCAGTCGCGCGCCGCGCCCAGCCAGTCGCGGGCAAGGGTGCCATAGGCGCAGCCGATCCGCTCCGCCGTGTCGAGATCAAGGAAAGGAAAGTCGCCGGCCAGCGCGGCGACGAGATCGGCCAGGCCGGTCATCGGGAAATCGCCGCCGGGGAGCGGCGCGTCGGCTGTCCAGTCATCGCCCGCGAGCGAGGGCAGGAGCGGCTTCAACAGGGCGATCGCATCGGCCGCGAGATGGCGATAGGTGGTGATCTTGCCGCCATAGATGCTGAGCAGCGGCGGCGCGCCATCCTCCCGATCAAGATCGAGATGATAGCCGCGCGTCGCCGATTCCGGCCGGGTCGATCCATCATCGATCAGCGGCCGGACGCCGGCAAAGGACCAGACGACATCGGCGGGGCTGATCGACCGGGCGAAATAGCGGTTCGCGCCCTCGCACAGATAGGCGATTTCCTCGGCACTTGCCGCGATCGGATCGACGCCGTCCTGATGATCGCGGTCGGTGGTGCCGATCAGGGTGTAGAGATGCTGATAGGGGATGGCGAAGAAGATGCGGCCGTCCGGCAACTGGAAGAAATAGGCCAGCGCATGGTCGAACAGGCGCGGCACGACGATATGCGATCCACGCACCAGCCGGATGAGCCGGTCGGCACGGCGATCGGCGCGGTCCAGCAGATCGAGCACCGACGGGCCGGTGGCATTGACCACGACCCGCGCATGGAAGGTCTGCGCCTGCCCCGCCGCATCGCGCGCATGGATGCGCCAATGATCCCCGGCCTGCTCCAGCCGCAGCACCTGGGTGCGGGGGCGGATATCGGCGCCGTGATCGGCGGCGTCGCGGGCGTTGAGGATAACCAGTCGCGCGTCATCGACCCAGCCGTCGGAATAGACATAGGCGGGGCCGAATCCCGCCCGCAGCGGCGCACCGGCGACATGATGACGCAGGTCGATCGCCTCCGTCGCCGGCAGGGCACGGCGGCCACCGATATGATCGTAGAGGAAGAGGCCGAGGCGCAGCAACCAGCGCGGGCGCAGCCCCTGGACCCAGGGCAGGACGAAGCGCATCGGCTGGATGATGTGCGGCGCGATGCGCCACAGCCTTTCCCGTTCGGCAAGGGATTCGCGGACCAGGCCGAAAGCGCGATGTTCCAGATAGCGCAGCCCGCCATGGATGAGCTTGGTCGAAGCCGAGGAGGTGCCTTGCGCCAGGTCGCCGCGTTCGAGCAGCACCACGCTGGCACCCCGCCCCGCCGCATCGCGCGCAATGCCGCACCCGTTCACCCCGCCGCCGATCACGGCAAGGTCGTGGATGAAAGGGGCCGTCTCCTGCGTCACGCCGCCGTTCTAGCGGCAAAATGCTGCCCCCGATATTAACGAAGGCAAGATCGTGAAAATTCATCCGGCCAGCGCCACGCACGATAGCCCATGCCGCCGGCCGGATGTCTGCGCGCCCCCACGCGCGTCAGATGGGCGCACCGTCAGGCGAGGCTGTCGACCACCAGGCCGCTATTGCTGCTGCTCGCGGCGCTGCTGGTCGATCCGTAGAGCGACTGGCTGAGGCTGGAGCGAAGATTTTCGAGGAAGGCGATGATCGAATCCAGCTGATCGGCTGCGCTGGTCGCACTCGTCTCGCTGGTGGTGCTGTCGTCGTCATCGCTGCTGTCCTCGGCCGGGCGCGGCGGCGGCGGGCCGCGCATGCCCTGCGGCCCCTGCATCCCGTCCATCGCGAACAGGCCGTCGATGCTCATACTATCTTCGCCATCGGCCGACGCCCCCGCACCGCCCGGTCCCTGGGCAAAGAGGCTCTGCAATTGCGCCGCCTGATCCTCAGTCAGGGTGCCGGCCGATACCTGATCATCGATCAGGGAATCGATCCGATCCTTCATCGATGACGGATCGAGCCGTGAACTGCCCGAACTGGCGGAGGTGCTGAGCGCGGAATCGATGGAATCGAGCGCGGTTTCGAGCGCGTCGCCATCCGTTTCCGAGATGGAGCCGGCCTCCACCGCAGCGTCGATGCGATTGGTCATCGACATGCGCGGCGATGGCGGCATGGTCATGTTGTAAGTGCTGATAGTCGTCATGCTGGAAGTCCCCACTTCGTTTAGCGGGACCGATCATGCCGAATAAGTCTGAAAAAACATTGTATTTCAATCATGTAATTGATTGAAATAGAGGCGCCACACTGACCAAGAAAAGGTTAAGCGATCGCCCTTTCCCGCTGATGTCAGGCCTTTTCCAGCGTGCATTGCAGCGGATGCTGGTTCTGCCGGGCGAAATCCATCACCTGGTTCACCTTGGTCTCGGCCACTTCATAGCTGAAGATGCCGCACACGCCGACGCCGCGCTGATGGACGTGCAGCATCACTCGGGTCGCTTCCTCCATATCCATGCGGAAAAAATGCTGGAGGACATGCACGACGAACTCCATCGGCGTGTAATCGTCGTTCAGCATCAGCACCTTGTAGAGCGATGGCTTCTTGGTGCGGGTCCGCGTGCGCGTGGCCACGCCGATGTTCGGGCCATTGTCGCCCGTATCGTCCTGGTCGGGACCAGCCGTGAAGGGGATCGTCGCCGATGCGCTGATGAGATGCTTCATGATGGCGAAGGATATGGCGATTTGTCTCGCCAAGGCAAGGGGGCGGACCGCGTGTCATCGCTGCGTAACCATGTTTCCGCCGCAAGTCATGACATGGAAAAGGGCGCCGCTTCCACGAAAGCGACGCCCTTAGCTGTCATTCCGATCGGAAGAACGCTACGCCTCAGGCGGCGAGCGACTTCACCTTGTCGGTCACCAGGGTCACGCGCGCCGTCAGCGGCTGGCTGATGTCGCCAGCGAGCTTCAGGAAGGCTTCGCTGCTCTTGGCGGCTTCCTTGGTGAACTCGTCGAAGCTGCTCGACAGGAACTGGCTCTGCAGCTGGAAGAATTCGGTCGGGGTCTTGGCGGTCGAGAAGCTCTTGAACGATGCCGTCGCCTTCTCGAAATTCTTGCGGCTGTAGTCGACGGCTTCCTGGCCCAGCGTCTCGAAACCCTTGGCCGCGATCTTGCCCGATTCCACCAGCGCCTCGACATTGCCCTTGGCGATGTCGCTCAGTTCTTCCATCGCCTTGGTCGACTTTTCGACACCGGCCTTCGCCTTTTCGTTGATGTCGGCATAAGCCGTTTCCAGCTTGACCTTGGTGTCTTCGGCGAACTTCTTACCGGTTTCGAGGATATCGTTCATGATCAGGGTTCCTTCTGTGGCAGGCAGCGTCTTCGCTTTGGTCTGGGGGGCGGACACAGGCTCCGGAGCCACTACCGCCTCTAGGTCTTCAACAACGGGTTCAGGTGCTGCATCGACCGCCGTCGAGGCCGCGATCACCGCCACCGGATCGGCGACGGGCGCAGCCTCTTCCACCGCCAGCTTGGGCTTCTCCACCGGCTTGGGCGCAGGCGCCTTTGCAGGAGCAGCTTTGGCAGCGATCTTGCGCGACGCAGGCTTCTTGGGCGCGGGCTTTTCACCCAATGCGGCTTCCGCAGCCTTGAGCGCCTCACTGGCAGACAAGGTTGCAGACGCAGTTTTCGCGACCGGCTTGGCACGCGCAGACTTAGGGGTAACGGCCATCGACCATCCTCCGTTTGTTGCACTGCACAATAAGCCTTATCCCAAAGGATTACAAGGCCCATTGTGCAGTGCAACAAATCAGACATATTGATGTTTTGGCACTGATCGGCGGCCAATGGAGAATGGCTGAAATCCGCGCCTCTAACGGGCTTTTACGTAACGTCCGGGCGCATCTTCTATTGCCCGAAGCTTGCCGCCGCCCGGCTTGCGCGCGCCGCGGACCGCGACCTCGCGCGAATCGATGGCGCGCAACCATTCGGCCCAGTCGGGCCACCAGCTGCCCTTGGTTTCGCGCGCAGATGCAACAAAGCCGTCCAGCGTCGGTTGCGGCGCGTCGGCGGTCCAATATTGATATTTCTGCGCAACCGGCGGGTTGATGACGCCGGCGATATGGCCCGAGCCTGCCAGCAGGAAGCGCACCGGGCCGGCGAGATGCTCGGTCAGTTTCCACACGCTTTCGAGCGGGGCGATATGATCTTCCTTGCCGGCCTGGACATAGGCGGGGGTGTGGATCTGCGTCAGGTCGATCGGCGTGCCCGCGACGCTGATCGCGCCGGGCACCACCAGCAGATTGTCGCGATAGAGCTGGGTCAGATAGTCGCGATGCCAGCGCGCCGGCAGGTTGGTCGTGTCGCCATTCCAGTAGAGCAGGTCGAAGGGCGGATAATCCATGCCGAGCAGGTAGTTGTTGACCACATAGTTCCAGATGAGGTCGCGCCCGCGCAGCAGGTTGAAGGTCGCCGCCATATAGCGCCCGTCGAGAAAGCCGCTGGACGAGAGCCGGTCGACCAGCTTCATCTGCTCGTCATCGACAAACAGGGTGAGATCGCCGGCCGCGCTGAAATCCACCTGGGCGGTGAAGAAGGTCGCGCTCGCCACCTTGTCCGCCTCGCCCCGCGCCGCCAGCAGCGCCAGCGTGGCTGCCAGCGTCGTGCCCGCCACGCAATAACCGATGGTGTGGACGCTCGGCACGTTCAGCAGGTCGCGCACCGTATCGATCGCATCGACCTGGCCGCTGAGGATATAATCATCCCAGACCATGTCCTTCATCGAGGCGTCGGCCGATTTCCACGAGACGAGAAAGACGCTGATCCCCTGGTCCACCGCCCATTTGACGAAGCTCTTCTCCGGCGAGAGATCGAGAATGTAGAAGCGGTTGATCCAGGGCGGGAAGATGATCAGCGGCGTCGCCAGCACCTTGGGCGTCGAGGGCGCATAATGGATGAGCTGATAGAGCGGGGTTTCGTGGACCACCTTGCCCGGCGTCGCGGCGATGTTGCGCCCCAGTTCGAACTGGGTGCCGTCGGTATGGGTAAGCTGGCCCTTCTCCATGTCGGCCAGCATATGCTGGAGGCCCTTCACCAGATTCTCGCCGCCGCTCTGGATCGTCTTTTCCACCACCGTCGGATTCATCAGCGGAAAATTGGACGGCGCCATCGCATCGAGCATGCCGGTGGTGGCAAAGCGCAGCTTGGCCTTCGCCTTGGGATCGACGCCGTCGACCGCATCGGCCAGATTCATCAGATAATCGGAGATCAGCAGATAGCTTTGCCGGATCAGGTCATAGAAGGGATGGGTCGTCCAGGCGGGATCGGCAAAGCGCCGGTCCTTGCGCGCAGCCGGGCTGTCGGCCGGCGGCGGAGCGGGCTGGTCGCGCAGCAGGCCGCCGGAATCGAGGAAGCGCTGCCATAGCGCCAGCCCTTCATCGGCAAAGCTGGTCTGGATCCGCGCCACGACCTCCGGGTCGAAGGGCAGCATACGACCGGTCGCACCCGCCGCCTGCTCCAGCATCAGCTGTTGCGCACGGCCCAGCACCTGGGTCCATTTCTGCATCTCCGCCAGGGTCGGGAGATGAGGCTCCAGGACATCCTGCGTTTCCATGGCCACCTTCCTCCTCCTGGCATTGCCGATATCAGCCGCTTTCACTGGCGCGCCGCAGCCTGGCGGGTTATAGCCAGATTGTGACATGCCGAATGCGTGCCACGCACTATTCCTTACCGAGAGCTTTCAGGAAAGCCCCTATAATGTCCGAAGAATTCTACCGCATGAAGCGCCTGCCGCCTTACGTCATCGCCGAAGTGAACGCGATGCGAGCCGCAGCCCGCGCCGCGGGAGAGGATATTATCGACCTGGGCATGGGCAATCCCGACCTGCCGCCGCCCGATCATGTCATCGCCAAGCTGGTCGAAGTCGCCAGCAAGCCAGACGCCCATGGCTATTCCCAGTCCAAGGGGATTCCGGGCCTGCGCAAGGCGCAGGCCAATTATTATGGCCGTCGCTTCGGCGTCGACGTCGACCCGGAAACCGAGGTCGTCGTGACCATGGGGTCGAAGGAGGGGCTGGCCAGTCTCGCCACCGCGATCACCGCACCGGGCGACGTGGTTCTGGCTCCCAACCCCAGCTACCCGATCCACATGTTCGGCTTCATCATCGCCGGAGCGACCATCCGGTCGGTGCCGACGACGCCGGACGAGAATTATTTCCGCGCGCTCGACCGCGCCATGGCCTTCACCGTGCCGCGCCCGTCGATCCTGGTGGTCAATTATCCGTCCAACCCGACCGCCGAAACGGTGGACCTGGCCTTCTACGAGCGGCTCGTCGCCTGGGCGAAGGAGAACAAGGTCTGGGTGCTGAGCGACCTCGCTTATTCCGAGCTTTATTATGACGGCAACCCGACGCCCTCCATCTTGCAGGTGCCGGGCGCCAAGGATGTCGCGATCGAGTTCACCTCGCTCAGCAAGACCTATTCGATGGCCGGCTGGCGCATCGGCTTTGCCGTCGGCAACAAGCAACTGATCGCGGCGATGAGCCGGGTGAAATCCTATCTCGACTATGGCGCATTCACGCCAATCCAGGCGGCCGCCTGCGCCGCGCTCAACGGCCCGCAGGACATCGTCGCCAAGAATCGCGAGCTGTATCACAAGCGCCGCGACGTGATGGTCGAGAGCTTTTCCCGCGCCGGATGGGACATTCCCGCGCCGCGTGCGTCGATGTTCGCCTGGGCACCGCTGCCGCCCGCGCTCAAGGACATGGGCAGCCTGGAATTTTCCAAGCAGCTGCTGACCCATGCCAAGGTCGCGGTCGCGCCGGGCGTGGGCTATGGCGAGGATGGCGAGGGCTATGTCCGCATCGCCATGGTCGAGAATGAACAGCGGCTGCGGCAGGCGGCCCGCAACATCAAGCAGTATCTCAAGTCGATGGGCGTCAACACGCCCTCGTCCAAGGGCGCTGCCTGACATATCGGCCTGACATGACGGGCGGACGCTGCGGCTGTATCGCAGCGCTGCCCGCCATGCTTGCACTGCTCAGCCTGTTCGTCGCTCGCGTCATCGGCGACTGCCATATCGATGCCGGCGACATGCAATGCGCGGCTGGTAAGCGACAAGCATCGGTCATCCTGATCCTTACACCTATCGCAGGCATCGCCACTTTTTTCCTTGTCCGCTGGTTGATAGGGAGAAGGAAATGACAATGATCCCCCTTCCGCAAGTCAGCCAGGTCGCCCAGACGATCCAGCTTGCGCTTGCCCCCGTCTTCCTGCTCGCCGGTATCGGTGCGTTCCTGAATGTCTGCGTCAGCCGGCTGGCCCGCATCATCGATCGCGCGCGCGCGGTCGAGGATTGGGTGTTGAGCACGCGCGGCAAGGAGCATGACCGGATGGTGAGCGAGATCCGCGTGCTCGACCGGCGCATGAGCGTGGTCAACGGCGCGATCTTCCTGTCGGTGGCGTCGGCCTGCGCGGTCTGCCTGGTCGTCATCCTGCTATTCGCGGGCAATCTGTTCAACGCCCATCTGGGCACGCCGATCGCCATCCTGTTCAGCCTGGCAATGATGTTGCAGGCGGCCGCCTTTGGCACCTTCATCCAGGAAATCCGGCTGGCGTCGCGCACCATCCATATCCGCAACGAGGTGCTCTACCATCAGGTCGAGGAAGAAGAGGCGGCATGACGCGCTTCACCGTCAACGACCGGCCGGTGCAATATCGGATGGACCCGGAGACGCCGCTGCTGTGGGCGCTGCGCGACGCGTCCAACCTGACGGGAACAAAATATGGCTGCGGCACCGGCGATTGCGGCGCCTGCACCGTGGATATCGATGGCGAGGCTGTGCGGTCCTGCCAGGTGACGATCGGCAAGACCGAGGGTCGGTTCGTGACGACGATCGAGGCGCTGTCGCCCGATCGCGGCCATCCGCTGCAACAGGCGTTCGCGGCCGAGAATGTCTCCCAATGCGGTTACTGCATGTCCGGCATCATCATGGCGGCGTCGGTATTGCTGCGGCGGACCAACGACCCCACGGACGCGGAGATCGATGCGGCGATCACCAATATCTGTCGCTGCGGCGTCTATCCCCGGCTGCGCAGCGCAATCAAGCGCGCGGGCCGGATCATGCGCGGCGAGGACCAGGCAGGCGACGACCCGATCCAGGCCGCGCCGCCGCCCGGCATCACGCCGGACGAGGCGGTGCAGGCCGTGCCGGCGCTGCGCAAGCCCTAGATATCGGCCTTAACCGAAGCGATAGCCCGAAACCGTCCAGCCCAGCACCGTGCTGCGATGAGCGCAGATGGCGGCGTCCTCGCCGCCCGCCCCCAGCGCCACCATCAGCGGCAGCAGATGCTCCTCGCGCGGATGGGCGAAGCGGGCATGGGGCAGATGATCCCAGGCAGCGACGCGCGTTGCCCTACGGACCGGATCGGAATCGGTCACGGCATCGCGCAGCGCATCGTCCCACTCAAGCGACGGCGCCGTCGCCATCGCGCCGCGCACGCGCAGATTGTGGAAGCTCATGCCCGATCCGACGATCAGCACGCCCTCCTCCCGAAGCGGGGCAAGCGCGCGACCGGCGGCAATATGATCGGCCGGATCGAGATCCCGGCGCAATGACAGTTGCGCTACCGGAATGTCGGCATCGGGCAGCGCGACCTTCATCGGGATGAAGACGCCATGGTCCCAGCCCCGTTCGGATTCGCGCGCGGTCGCAAAGCCCGCCTGCTCCAGCAGTTCGGCCGCGCGATCGGCGAGCGCGGGCGCGCCCGGCGCGTCCCAGTGCAACTGATAGGTGTGTGGAGGAAAACCAAAATAGTCGAATAGCAAGGGCGGCCGGGCACCGTCATGAACGGTGAAACCCGGCGTTTCCCAATGGCCCGACACCAGCAGGATTGCGCGCGGCCGTTCCGGCAGGTCGGCGATCAGGCCGGCCAGATACTCCTGCATCGGCTGCCACATCGCGTCGCTGTGCGGGTGCTGGGGATCGGCGGGGTCCATGAAGAAGCAGGGACCACCGCCATGGGGGATGAACAAGGCAGGCTGTTTCATGCCCGCCTAGATCGGATGCCGGCACCGCCCGCGCAACGCGCCAGACGGAAACCGACTGTTTCCCGTCAGACCCTGGCCAGCAGCGGGGCGATCGCCTGGGCCAGGGTCGCACCCGAATAGGGCTTTTTGAGTAGGGTGACCTCGCTGAAGCGATCGGGCAGGTCGAGCCCGTCGCCATAGCCGGTCGCGAACAGGAAGGGCACGCCCCGCTGCGCCAGCATGTCGGCGATCGGCAGGCTGGTTTCATTGCCCAGATTGAAGTCGAGCACAGCGATGTCGATCGGATGGAGCGTAAGCGCTTCATGCGCGCGGCCGATGCTGGCGGCGGTCATGACCTGCGCGCCGAGATCGCGCAGCGCATCTTCGCCATCCATGGCGATGATCATATTATCCTCGACCAGCAATATCTGCCGCCCCTTGAGCAGATGCGGCGAGGGAGCGGGCGCGGGCTTTGCCCGATCCGTGCCGGCGATATCGGGCAGGATCGAGGCGACATGGGTGGACGGAATGCAGAAATGGGCTTCTAGGCCGGCGAGCCGATAATTGACCTCCGCCCGGCCATCCAGATCATAGGGGATGGAGCGCTCGATCACGGTCGACCCGAACCCCCGGCGCGAGGGTGCAACGACGGCCGGGCCGCCGCTTTCCTGCCAGTGGAGCAGCAGGCTGCCCTCCGGATCGACATGCCAGTCGATCGATACCGTACCGCTGTCCGACAGCGCACCATATTTGGCGGCGTTGGTCAGCAGTTCGTGGACGACGAGCGCCAGCACGGTGAAGGCCGCGGGGGTCAGCAGCACATTGGGGCCGGCCAGCTTCACCCGGTCGCGCCGGTCGCCCAGATAGGCGCCAGCCTCCACCTCGATCAGGTCATAGAGGCGTGCGGGCGCCCAGCGATCGGCGGTGATCTGGTCATGGGCGCGGGCCAGCGCATGGACCCGGCTTTCCAGCGTGCCGATGAACTGGTCGACCGACATCGCGCTGTCGCGGGTCTGGGAAATGAGGCCACGGATCAAAGCGAGGATGTTGCGGACGCGGTGGTTGAGTTCCGCGATCAGCAGTTCCTGCTTCTCATGCGCGCGCTGCCGTTCCTCGTCCGCGGAATCGGACAGGCGCAGGATCACTTCCAGCAGCGCCGTGCGCAGCGCTTCGGCGACGCGCAGTTCGGCCGGCATGAAGGCGACGGCTGTGCCCTTCACCAGTTCCGACCATTCCTCGAAACTCTTGCGCGGGGTCAGGCGCGGGCCGTTGGGGCCATATTCGATATGCTTGTCCTGCTTGCCGGCCCAGCGGACCGAGCGCAGTTGTTCGGCCCGGAACAGCACGACATAATCGCGCGGCCGGCGCGAGATCGGAATGGCGAGCAGCCCGGCGGCGCGATCGGCATGGGCCAGGGCTTCGGGCATGATGCGGGCGATGCTGTCGGTGGTATAGACCTGGCTGGCGGCGGTGCGGTTGAGCATCGAGACGATCGCGGCGAAGGAGGGTTCGTCCGGGGTCAGGCCCGACAGGGTCATCTGCCCATCGATATAGATGCCCACGCCATCGGCGGGAATCGTGTCGAAGATGATGTCGCCCAGCCAGCGGGCGTTGGACATCAGGTCATGATCCTGCGCAACGGCCGAAAGCAGCCGGTCGGCGACCTGGCGGGCCTTGCCCTCATAGCTGGCGGTCTCTGCCCGCTCGCGCCCTTCCAGCATCATCGAGAAGATCTGGCCGAACAATTCGGCAGCGCTGCGTTGCGCGAAACTGGGCAGGCGCGGCGCATAATGGTGGCAGGCGAACAGGCCCCACAGCTTGCCATCGACGATGATCGAGATGGAGAGCGAAGCCCCCACCCCCATATTGCGCAGATATTCGATATGAATCGGCGATACGGCGCGGGTGACGCAGAGCGACATGTCGAGCGCGGCGCCAGAGGGATCGAGCGTCGGAATGACCGGCACCGGCGGCGCGTTGATGTCGGCGATCACCCGGAAGATGTTGCGCATGTAGAGCGCGCGCGCCTGCACCGGAATGTCGGAGGCGGGATAATGGAGGCCGAAGAAACTGTCGATGCCGGGACGCAGTGCCTCCGCCACCACCTCGCCATCGCCATTGTCGGCAAAGCGATAGACCATCACCCGGTCGAAGCCGGTGAGCGCCCGCACCTGGCGTGCGCCATCGCGCAGGAAGGCGGTCATGCCATCCGCCTGCGCCAGCCGCGCGACCATCGAGCGGACCATGGAACTGGCCTCCATCTCGTCGGGCACGGCAGGCTCCGCCTCGATCACCACCAGTTGCCCCGAGAAATGGACGGCGACGTCGAACGGCGCGCCGCCCTCCACCAGCGGCAGCGAAAAGACACGCTCGACCGAATCGGGGCCACGCAGCAGGGTGATGCGATTGCGCAGCGTATGAATTGCGTCGGCGGTGAACACCGCACTGACCGGCTGGCCCAGCATCTGGCCCGGCGCCAGGCCGATATGATCGGCGCTGTTGGCCGATACCCGCGAGACCAGCCAGTCGGCGGTCAGGGCGACGAGGAAGCCGAAGGGCTGGACCGTGCCGAGCACATGAATCGGCTCACGATCGCAATTGTTGATGTCGACGGTGAAGCTCTGCGCTTGCGGGCTGGTCACATCAGTCACAGGCGACTTCCCGTTCGGCACGCGCGCCCGCTTCAAACACAGCGAAGGCCGTCTGCGCGCCGGCGATCGCATCGTCCAGCCAGGTGGCATCGCCCTGCGCCGCAGCGGCATCAAGTTGGTGCTGGAAGGCGAGCCAGCCGCCCTTGCCATGGACCGCGGAGAGATAGGCGCGGGGCAGGTCGTCCGCGACCTGGCGCGCGAGCATGGCGCCGCCCAGGCGCGATCCTTCGAGCGCATAGAGCAGGCCCCAGCGGAAGCCGTCGCTGCCTGTGGACGGCATAGGCAACGGCGCAGGCATGGCGTCGCCCAAGGCGGCCAGATCCTGCGCCATCAGCGCAAGGCGCGGCGAATCGGGCTGGGCGGCCGGTTCCAGCGCGGCGATCGCGCGGGCATGGGCGCGCAGGAACGCACGGTAATCAGGCGCGGAGGCGAGCGAAAAATGAGACAACAGGTCATCGACCCGTTGATGGCTCTCCATCGTCGCGGCACGCAGGGCCTGTCTTGTGCGGCCGGCATCGGCAGTTCTTATCACCCGTCGGTCCTAATGCTTGTTTGTCGGCACTGCACTGATCTGGATCAGCTTTGCGCCGAACAGGCCATTTACCGGGCCTTGCCGATGCAAACGGATGGAATGGAAGCAATGGTCCCGCTTGTCCATTGGTGCAGCGGAGATTCTTTCAAATCGCTGACAAGCCAATTCAGCATCGCGACATCGCCATGCGCGTAGGAATGCGGCATGAAGGGAACAGATGGTTCCCGCACGAGGAATCGGAACGATGCTGAGGAAATGGATGCTGGCCGGCCTGATGGGTGCGACGCTGCTGAGCGGCGTGGCACCGGCCTATGCGCAGCGGAACGACAATGGCGGCGGTCCACGCGGCGAGCGCGGCGCGGGCAATCCTGGAAACCGGGGCGGCGACATGCGCGGCGCGCAGGGCAGCACGCGCTGGCAAGGTAGCGGTGATCGCGGTGGTGATCGTGGCGGGCGCCCGCAAATGGCCGCGCCCGCGCAGCGCTGGCAGGGCGGCCCGGAACGGGTCAGCCGCCCGGATCAGCGGCCCGACCAGCGCCCCGATCGCCCCAATGGCAATTGGCAGCGTCCCGGCAATCCCGGCCCCGGCAATCCGGGGGCTGGCATGCAACCGGTCGCCCGCCCCGACCGCCCGGATGGACGCGGCGGGGATCGTCGGCCCGATGCACGACCGGATGCCAGGCCCGACTGGAACCGCCAGGTCTGGGACCGCGATCGCAATGGCCGCGACTGGAACGACCGCAATCGCGACGGCCGCCCCGACGATCGGCGCTGGAGCGACAATGACCGGCGCGGCGATCGTCCCGGCTATCCGGGCAACTGGAACAATGGTGGCCGCCGCTATGACGATCGCACCCGTTGGGCAGACCAGCGCCGCTGGGACAATGGCTGGCGCCAGGATCGGCGCTATGACTGGTATGGCTATCGCAGCCGCTATGGCGACCGTTACCGCATGGGCCGTTATTATGCGCCGTCGGGTTGGAATTATGGTTATCGCAGCTTCTCGATCGGTGTGTTCCTGTCTGGCCCGCTCTATGGCAGCAACTATTGGCTGAACGACCCCTATTATTACCGCCTGCCGCCGGCCTACGGCACGATGCGCTGGATCCGTTATTATGACGACGCGCTGCTGGTCGATGTCCGCGACGGCTATGTCGTCGATGTGATCCGCAATTTCTTCTGGTGATCGCTTCCTGAACTGGCCTTCAGGAGACCTGGCCCGGGGCATCCCTGCTCCGGGCCATTTTTCATTGCGCAGCGCCGGCCGGTAATGGCAGGGATGCGGCATGAACGAGATAGTGGATGATGGCGGCATCGCATCGCCGGCACGGGCAGCGATCGGCGATCGGGTGCGCGAGAAGCTGAACCGCAACCCGCTCGTCAGCCGCATCGACAGCCCCCATCTGGAAATCTATGGCCGGCAGGATTTCCTGGGCGCGGAAGAATGCGCGGTGATGCGCGCGATCATCGACGCCGGCGCGCAGCCTTCGACCTTGTTTTCCGGCAGCGAGAGCAGCGATTATCGCACCAGCCACAGCTGCAATCTGGATCGCGCCGATCCGCTGGTCGATGCGATCAGCGCCCGCATCTGCGCCATGACCGGGCTCGATCCCGATCATGGCGAGACATTGCAGGGACAACGTTACACCCAGGGCCAGGAATATAAGGTCCATTGCGACTATTTTCCGGTCAACGCCGCCTATTGGCCCGACATGCGCAAGAGCGGCGGCCAGCGCGACTGGACGGCGATGATCTATCTGTCGCCGGTCGAGGGCGGGGGCGAGACCCATTTTCCGCGCTGCGAATTCATGGTGCCGCCGATCGAGGGGATGATCCTGATCTGGAATAATCTCAAGCCCGACGGTGCGCCCAATCCCTATAGCCTGCATGCCGCCCGACCGGTAACGCAGGGCACCAAATATGTCGTGACCAAATGGTTTCGCGAGCGCCCCTGGGTTCGCTGAACCAAGTCGTCACCCACCATTACACTTTGCGACATAAATGACTGGTTCCTGACAGTGCCGTTACCGGCCGGTTCAGCGAATCCACTCCATATTCAACATGTTGGTAAGGGAACCTGCCCCGCCTGAAGCGGTTGGAAGCGTCCCCGAGCCTCCAGATTGATGGGAGAATATTATGCGCAAGATCATCTTCCTTGGCCTGCTGGCGGCCACCGTCGTTCCCAGCGTCGCCTCCGCCCAATCCTATGGCGAAGCCCGCCGCAGCGAGCAGCGGCTGCGCGAAGACCAGCGCGACCTGCGCGCGGCCCAGCGCCATGGCGATCGCCGCGATGTCCGGGAAGCCCGTCGCGACGTGCGCGACTCCCGCCAGGAAGCGCGGGAAGACTGGCAGGATTATCGCCGCACCCATCGCGACGTCTATCGTGGCGGCAACTGGAATGCGCCTTTCCGCTATTCGCGCTGGAATGCCGGCGCCCAGCTTCGCCCGGCCTATTACAGCTCGCGCTATTATATCGCCGATCCCTATCGCTATCGCCTGCCGCGTCCGGCCGCCAATCAGCGCTGGGTCCGCCATTATAATGACGTGCTGTTGGTGAATGTGCGGACCGGCCGGGTGATGACCGTCCATCGCGGCTTCTTCTGGTAAGCCGAGCGACCGAACGGAAAAGGCCCCGGACAGAAATGCCCGGGGCCTTTTCCTATCCCCCTTGGCCGCGCCACCCGTTTCCGGGCCGGCGCGGCCGATGCCGTGCCAGGCACGCCATCAGTCCGAAAGGGGGGTGGACCATTCGCGAAACGCCCTGCGCGCGCGATGGTTCCCCGCTTCGTTCCGATCAGGCGGCGAGCGCCTGCGCAATCAGCTTGCGGCTGTTGTCGATGCCGTAGAGCGCGATGAAGCTGCCCATGCGCGGCCCCTGATCGGCGCCCAGCAGCGTCTGGTAGAGCGCCTTGAACCAGTCGCGCAGCTCGGCGAAACCAAAAGCCTCATCCTTGCCGATGGCATAGACGATATTCTGGATATCCTCCGCGCTGGCATCGGCGGGCAGGGCGGCCAGTTCTTCGTCCAGCCTGGCAAGCGCGGCGGCTTCATTGGCTTCCGGCGCACGACGCTTGAGCGTGGGCGCAACGAAATCACGATGATAGGCCAGCGCGTGGCCGATCAGCGCGTCCAGTTCCGGATAGGTTTCCGCGCTGGCACCGGGGACGTAATTCTGGAGATAGCCCCAGACCTGCTCGGGACTGGCATCACCCATCACGCCGACCAGGTTCAGCAGCAGGCCGAAGGTCACCGGCAGTTCACCCTGGGGCAGCTTGCCGTCATGGATATGATGGACCGGGTTGCCGAGCTGCTGCTCGATCGCCTGCTTGGGGTAATTGCCGCGGAACTGCCAATATTCGTCGACCGCGCGCGGGATCACGCCCATGTGCAACTGCTTCGCCTTCTTGGGTTCGCGATAGGCGTAAAAGGCCAGGCTTTCCTGCGGGCCATAGGTCAGCCATTGTTCGAGGCTGAGGCCATTGCCCTTGGACTTGGAGATTTTCTCGCCCTTTTCGTCGAGGAACATCTCGTAATTGAAGCCCTCGGGCGGGCGCCCGCCAAGCGCGCGGCAGATCTTCGACGACTGGGTGACCGAATCGATCAAATCCTTGCCCGCCATTTCATAGTCGACGCCCAGCGCATACCAGCGCATCGCCCAGTCGACCTTCCATTGCAGCTTCGCTCCGCCACCCAGGATCGACTGTTCGATCGTCTCGCCTTCATCGACGAAACGGACGAGACCGGCTTCGGCATCGATCACCTCGACCGGCACCTGTAACACGATGCCGCTCTTGGGGCTGATCGGCAGGACGGGCGAATAGGTCGCCTGCCGTTCCTTGCGCAGGGTCGGCAGCATGATATCCATGATCGCAGAATAGCGGCGCAGCACCTGGCGCAGCGCCTCGTCAAAGGCGCCGGCCTTATACTGTTCGGTGGCCGAGACGAATTCATACTCAAAGCCGAAGCTGTCGAGAAATTCCCGCAGCATCGCATTGTTATGATGCGCGAAGCTTTCATATTTCTCGAACGGGTCCGGCACCTTCGTCAGCGGCTTGCCCAGATATTCGGCCAGCATCGTCTGGTTGGGAACATTGTCCGGCACCTTGCGGAAACCGTCCAGATCGTCGCTGAACGCCACCAGCCGGGTCGGGATATCCGACAGCGCATGATAGGCGTTGCGGACCATGGTGGTGCGCAACACTTCGTTGAAGGTGCCGATATGCGGCAGTCCCGAGGGACCATAGCCGGTTTCGAACAGGATATGGCCTTTCTCCGGCGCGCCCGACTCACTGCCTTTGGCGGGATAGCGCTTGAGAAGCTTGCGTGCCTCCTCATAGGGCCAGGCCTTGGATGCGTTCGCTGCGGTGCGGAGAATGTCGGATATGGTCATGATGCCAAAGCCCCTACCGCCGCGAAGCCCGAAAGGGAACGGTCTTTGGAGGCAAAAGCACGTTAAACCGGGCTTCATATTTAGATTTTATTTACCCTGTTCCTCCATGCTCTGGTCATATGGAGGCTCCCATGCAGACACCCCGCAGCCGCGAACGCATTCCCGTCGACATCGCGATCACCATCACGACCGTGCTCGATAGCCTGGAAGGGACGATCGTCGACCTGAGCGAGGGTGGAGCACAGGTGGTCGGTTGCACCCTGCCGACCGGCAGCCAGTGTCAGCTGGACCTCGACGGCTACAGCGTGTTCGGCACGGTACGCTGGTCGGAAGAAGACCGGATGGGCATCCGCTTTCCCTATGAACTGGCCGAAGGTCCGCTATTCGACGAGCTGGAGATGGCACGGCTCGCCCGCCGCGCACCAGTGGCGTTCCAGCCGCGGCCGGCGGCCACCGCCTTTACCTATTCCGGTCCCGTGGGTTTTGGCCGCCGGACGCATTGATCGGCGCATTTCGGTTTCCCTTTTGTTCGCCTTCCCCTAAGCCGGACTGGTGATCGACCCTGCTGCCCTGCCCGCCCTCCATGCCAGCCATGGCGGCATCTGGCTGCGCGAAGGCGGCCGCACCCTGGGCGTTGCCAAGGGACAGGCGATTGCGCAGACTGCCGAAACGCCGACGCTGCTGCTCAATGCGCCGCTGACCGGCCAGCGCCTGGGCTATCCCGATCTCAACGGCCTCGACCTGCTGGAACTCTGGGCGTTCGTCCATCCTGCGCGCTTCCTGGTGCCCACGCCCAAAGGGTTGGCCGAGGCGCTGGACCTGCCGCAGCCGGCACAGGAAGGCGATATCCCGGCGCTGCTGCAGATGGCGGCGCGCGCGCTGCTCGACCGGCTTGAATCCCCGGAATGGAAGGAAAGAGAAGGCGGCTGGACCGCAGCGCAGGCGCTGCACCGGTTGCGCTGGCCCTGGTCGCCGCTGGTCGCGCCGCGCATCAGCCGCCCGGCGGAAGCGGAACGCTGGCTCTTTTCCAAATTGCCTGAATGGGAGGAGGCCGCGCACCGCCCGGCTCCGCGCACCGTGGCAATCGAGGAGGACGCCGTTCTGGCGCGGCTCGACAGCCTGACCGGACCGGGCGCCGAACCCCGCCCCGGCCAGCGCGCCTATGCCGCCGCCGCGATCGAGGCCTTTCGCCCGCGCGTGCATCGCGACCAGCCCAATATGCTGCTGGCGGAAGCCGGCACCGGCATCGGCAAGACACTGGGCTATCTCGCGCCCGCCTCGCTCTGGGCGTCACAGGCACAGGGCACGGTGTGGATATCCACCTATACCAAGGCGCTGCAACGCCAGCTCGACCGGGAATCGCTACGCCTGTTTCCCGATCCCGCGACGGCCGCACGACGGGTGGTGGTGCGCAAGGGCCGGGAAAATTATCTCTGCCTGCTGAACCTGGAAGATGCATTGCAGGGCGGCTTTTCCGGCCGTGCGGCAATATTGGCGCAACTGGTGGCGCGCTGGACCGCCTTCTCCAAGGATGGCGACATGGTCGGCGGCGATCTGCCCGGCTGGCTGCCCACCCTGTTCCGTCGCAACGGCTCGACCGCGCTGACCGACCGGCGCGGCGAATGCATCTATGCCGGCTGCCCGCATTACCGGAAATGCTTCATCGAGCGGTCGGCGCGCGCATCCGCCGATGCCGACGTCGTCATCGCCAATCACGCGCTGGTGATGATCAATGCCGCGCGCGGCCGCGAGACCGGGCAGCGGCCGCAACGCATCGTCTTCGACGAAGGCCATCATCTGTTCGATGCTGCCGACTCGACCTTCTCGGTTGCGCTGTCGGGGCAGGAGGCGATCGAGCTGCGCCGTTGGGTGATGGGACCGGAGGGGGGATCAAGGGGCCGCCGCCGGGGCCTGGCTGCACGCCTGTCCGACCTTGCCAGCTATGACGAGGAGGGCGGCGACGCCATTCGCGCCGCCGTCGATGCCGTCCGCGCTTTGCCGGCCGACGACTGGCTGAAGCGGATCGTGGCGGGAGAGCCCTTTGGCGCGATCGAGACATTGCTGGCCGCCGTGCGCGGCACCGTCTTCGCCCGCGCCGCCGACAGTGGCGAGGCGGATGCCGGCTATGGACTGGAAACCGAACTCGCCGAACCGGACGGACCGCTGGTCGAGGCGGCGCAGGAAGCGGCGATCGCGCTCGATGCGCTGTTGAAGCCGCTTGTGCGCCTGTCCAAGCGGCTGGAGGCGGTGCTGGAGGATGCGCCGGACTGGCTCGACGGCGCGGCGCGCGCGCGGATCGAAGGGGCGATCGGATCGCTGGGCTGGCGCCGCGACCTGATCAGCGCCTGGCTGGCGCTGCTGGCCCGGATCGGCGGGCCGGCGGACCCGGATTTCGTCGACTGGATGACCGTCGACCGGGTGGAAGGGCGCGAATATGATATCGGCCTGCACCGCCACTGGCTCGACCCGACCCGGCCGTTGGCCGAGGCAGTGCTGCAACCCGCGCAGGGGGTGATCGTCACCTCCGCCACGCTGAAGGGCGGCGGCGACTGGTCCAATGCGGAGGCGCGCAGCGGCGTCGCTCATCTGCCCCACAGCGCCGAACGGTTCGAGGCGGCCAGCCCGTTCGATTATCCCGACCGGGCCGAAGTGCTGATCGTCACCGATATCAAGCGGGGCGACATCGCCGCCATGTCGGGCGCCTATGCCCGGCTGATCGAGGCATCGGGGGGCGGCACGCTGGGCCTGTTCACCGCTATCCGGCGGTTGCGCGCCGTCCATGCGCGCATCGCAGACAGATTGGCCCGCACCGGCCTGCCGCTTTACGCCCAGCATGTCGATCCGATGGATACCGGCACGCTGGTCGACATCTTTCGCGACGATCCGCGCGCCTCGCTGCTGGGCACCGATGCGCTGCGCGACGGCGTCGACGTGCCCGGCCATTCGCTGCGGCTCGTGGTGATGGAGGGCGTGCCCTGGTCGAAACCGACCGTGCTGCACGCCGCGCGGCGACTGGCGGGGGGTGGCAGTGCCTATGATGACCGGCTGATCCGGGCGCGCCTTGCCCAGGCGTTTGGCCGGCTGATCCGCCGCGCCGAGGACAAGGGCAGTTTCGTCATCCTGTCCGCCGCCATGCCGAGCCGGCTGCTGAGCGCCTTCCCGCCGGGCACGCCGATCCGCCGGCTGACGCTGGACGAGGCGATCATTGCCGTCAGCGCAAAGATGCAGGAGCGGGACATGCAGGACGCTGGTCTTGGCGACCGAACAACGTTAGGGCATCAGGGAAGCGAACCCGGCATGCGGTGACCCGACAGGGCACGGCGCCTTTGTTTTCTGCGTTTTTGCGAGTCGGCAGAAGATATTCCGCCGCAACAAGGCGCGAGGAGCTGGAGCGAGAATGAAGCGGTTGACCCTGTTGCGCCATGCCAAGTCCGATTGGGACGATCCGGTCGCGCGGGATTTCGATCGGCCGCTCAACCGCCGCGGGGAAAAGGCCGCACTGCTGATGGGCCAGTTCGCCGCGCGCAAGGATATGCGTTTCGACCTGCTGGTCGCCTCCCCCGCTGCCCGCGTCGTCCAGACACTCGACACTTTCTTCAACGGCTATGGCGAAACGCTGGACGCGCGCTGGGATCGACGCATCTATCTGGCCTCCGCCCCGACCCTGATCGACGTGCTGCGCGACCTGCCCGATCAGGCCGACAGCGTGCTGATGGCCGGGCATAATCCCGGTTTCGAGGAATTGATCCTGAGCCTGGTTCCCGATGATGCCGCCAATCCGCTGCGCGAGGATGTCGAAGTCAAATTCCCCACCGCCAGCATCGCGGTCATAGACCTGGCGATCGACCATTGGGAAGCGACGGCAGACAAATGTGGTACGCTGCTGAGTTTTACCCGCCCCCGCGACCTGGATCCGGCGCTGGGTCCGGGATCGCGCTGAGCTTGACCACGCCGATCCATTGGCGGCCGGCAGGCCCGTCCGATACCGCCGCGCTGGCAATATTGGGCGGCGCGACCTTCCTGGCCAGCTTTGCCCATGACCATCCCGGCGAGGCATTGGTCGCCCATATCCGCAAGGCCCATGGCGAGGATTATTATCGTGCCGCGCTGGCCGATCCGGCCCAGACCATCCTGATCGGCGAGACGCCGCTGGGCGCGCCGGTCGGCTATGCGCTGATCACGCCGCCCGACCTGCCGGTGCCGACCGACGACCGGCATGACGTTGAGTTGAAGCGCATCTATCTGCTGAGCGGATGGCAGGGCGGCGGCAATGGCGACGCGCTGATGGCGCTGGTGCTGGCCCAAGCCAGGCAACGCGGCGCGCGCCGGCTGCTGCTCGCCGTCTATCCGCAGAATGATCGGGCGCGGCGCTTCTATGCCCGACATGATTTTGTCGAGATCGGCGAACTGACCTTCATGGTCGGGGACGTGCCGTTCCGCGACCTTATCTATGCGCGGAGCCTTTGACCGCCACTATCGACCGAGCGCGCGGGCCAGATCACCCCTGATCGCTTCCAGTCGCGCGAGCAGGTCCGGTTCGGAAGGCGGCGTGGAAAGCGACTCGACCACGACGACATCGATACCGTCGGCCAGCGCCTTCTGCGCCCCCTTGACGGTGAATCCCTCGACATTGAGCAGTTGGTTGATCCGCCGCGCCAGAGCGACATCGGCAGGGCGATAATAGCGACGGTTCCCCGATCGCTGGAGCGGACGCAATTGAGGGAAACGGGTTTCCCAATAGCGTAAAATATGTTGGGCAAGACCCAGCTCTGTCGCCAGTTCGCTGATGGTCAGAAATGCGCCCTCGACCTTTTCCATGGGCGCAATGTTGCACCCATAGTCCCGTAAAGGTCAACTACGGTAAACAGGCGACAATATTACAAAAGATGACCGAATTGCCTCAGGTCGAAGCAACCCGGTCCCGCATCGTCTGGCTCGCGCGGAATGTAAGCACTCGGCGCGGTTCGATCGGCACCTCGATCCCTGTCTTGGGGTTACGGCCCATGCGCTCATTCTTGTCCCGCAGGACGAATGTGCCAAAACTCGATATTTTCACATTTTCGCCGCGCTCCAGCGCGCTCGACATATGTTCCAGGATCGATTCGACCAGTGCCGCAGCTTCCGCGCGGGACAAGCCAATATGACGATTGACGCTCTCCGCCAGATCAGCGCGGGTCAGTGTGCCAGTGCCGGTCATCGCAAATCCCCAATATGCCCCCCTGCACCATCCGCGATGCGAATGATTGCAAAAGAAATGTGATGCATGTTCGATGATTTGGCAAGCAGGTCAGATACGTAGGGGCGATCGTTTCGCCGCCGTATCAGACCCGCAGGACGCAGGCGCCCCAGGTGAAGCCACCACCCATGGCTTCGAGCACGAGAAGGTCGCCCGGCTTGACCCGGCCGTCGCGGGTCGCGGCGTCCAGCGCCAGCGGCACCGAAGCGGCCGAGGTGTTGGCGTGCCGGTCGACGGTGACCACGACCTTGTCCGGCGAGAGCTTGAGCTTGCGCGCAGTCGCATCGAGGATCCGGGCATTGGCCTGATGCGGCACCAGCCAGTCGATATCAGCCGGCGTCATGTCGGCCATGGCCATCACTTCCTTGAGCACGGCGGCGAGATTCACCACCGCATGACGGAACACTTCCTGCCCCTTCATGCGCAGCTTGCCGACGGTCTGCGTGGTCGAAGGACCACCATCGACATAGAGGAGCTGGTTGTGGCGGCCATCGGCGTGCAGCTTGGCGGCAAGGATACCGCGAGCGCCATCCGCACTCTCCTCCGCGCCGAGCACCACGGCGCCAGCGCCGTCGCCGAACAGGACGCAGGTGGCGCGATCCTCCCAGTCGAGGATGCGACTGAAGGTTTCCGCACCGATCACGAGCGCGCGCTGGGCGGCGCCCGAACGGATCATCGAGTCGGCGACCGTCATCGCATAAAGGAAGCCCGAGCAGACGGCGGCGACGTCGAAGGCAACACAGTCATCGATGCCGAGCGCGGCCTGCACCAGCGTGGCGCTGGCCGGGAAGGTCTGGTCCGGGGTTGCGGTTGCCAGGATGATGAGGTCGATATCCTGCGCGGCGATGCCAGCGGCTTCCAGCGCGCGCTTGGCGGCATCGGTCGCCAGCGTCGTCGTCGTTTCGCCTTCGCCGGCGATATAGCGGGTGCGGATGCCGGTCCGCTCGACGATCCATTCGTCGCTGGTATCGACGGTCTGGGCCAGCTCCGCATTGGTGACGACGCGTGCAGGCAGAGCGGAGCCGGTGCCCAGGAGAACGGATCGACGGATCACTTGACGGGCAGCTCCAATTTGGACGCGACGGCGGACAGATCCTGCACCCCGGCCATGTCGGCGGCGATGCGTCGCGTGATATCCTCTTCCAGCAGGCGGGCGGCGACATGCACCGCATTGGCCACGCCCTTTGCGTCGGCGCTGCCATGGCTCTTCACCACGACCCCGTTCAGGCCGAGGAAGACCGCGCCATTATGATTGTTGGGATCGAGATGATGCTTGAGCAGATGCATCGCCGGCTTCGAGATCAGGAAGCCGATCTTGGACCGCAGCGAACTGGAGAAGGCGCGGCGCAGCAGGTCGGCGACGAAGCGGGCCGTGCCCTCGGCCGTCTTGAGCGCGACATTGCCCGAGAAGCCGTCGCACACGATCACGTCGGTTTCGCCGCGGCCGATCTTGTCGCCTTCGGTAAAGCCGTCGAACGAGAATGGCAGGGTGGTGTCGGCCGCGCGCAGCACGGCGGCGGCGTCGCGAATCTCGTCCGTGCCCTTGAGCTCTTCGGTGCCGATGTTGAGCAGGCGCACGCGCGGCCGCTCCAGATCGAGGGCGATGCGGGCATAAGCCGCGCCCATCACCGCGAACTGGACCAGGTTGCGCGCGTCACACTCGGTATTGGCGCCAAGGTCGAGCATGACGACATCATTGTCGCCAAGGGTCGGCAGCATTGCCGCCAGCGCAGGGCGATCGACACCGGGCATGGTGCGCAGCGCCAGCTTCGCCATCGCCATGAGCGCACCGGTATTGCCAGCGGAAACCGCCGCACCGGCATCACCCGATTTCACGGCGTTGATCGCCATGCTCATCGAGCTGCTCTTCTTGCGAATCGCGACGCTGGGCTTGTCACTGCCCTCGACGATTGTGGCGGAATGCACGACTTCCGACGCCGCCCGCAAATTGGGGTGGTTGTCGAGAGCCGCCTTGATCCGCGTCTCGTCGCCGAAAAGGGTGAAGCGGAGTCCTTCGTGCCGGCGACGAGCGAGCGCAACGCCCGCCATCATCACCCGCACGCCTTCATCCCCGCCCATCGCGTCAATGGCGATTCGCGGTTGACTGGACACTGAGGTCACCCCTTTGCGGAGATCGAAAAGTCTTTACGCCCCGACGGCGATGACTTCGCGGCCGTTATAATGGCCACACGCGTCGCACAGATTGTGCGGACGCTTCAGTTCACCGCAGTTCGAGCATTCCTGGAATGCTTCGACGCGCAGCGAATCGTGGCTGCGACGCATGCCACGCTTGGACGGGGAAGTTTTCCTTTTGGGGACAGCCATGTCGGCACCTGTTTCCGTAATTAAATCTGGTTAAGCGACTGGCCGGTTTCCAAATGAGACGCCGACGGCACGGGTGCCGCAGACCATGCGGCCCGGGTGATCGCGAAGCCCTGCGCCTATAGCCGTTTTTGAAGATGGTGCAAGTCCTTCCTTGCCCGCCGAGCCGCCGCGCCTATGGTGGCGGCCTGTTGGATAGGGGGATACCCATGTTGTTGCCGATCACGCTCACACTGGCTGCGGCCTGTGCGCTCATCAATTTCTGGCTGGCGGTCCGCTGCGCCCGAATCCGCGTGGGCGCGAAGCTGCTGCACGGCGACTCGGGGAACATGCTGCTGGCGCGGCGGATGCGGGCGCACGCCAATTTCATCGAATATACGCCGATCGTGCTGATTCTCTTCGGCCTCGTCGAAATGGCGATCGGCGCGCCGCTGTGGCTGTGGATCGGGGCGATGATCTATGTACTGGCGCGAATCGCCCATGGCTTTGGCATGGACGCGGACAAGCCGACGGCCTGGCGCGCCGGCGGCGCGCTGCTCACCTGGATCGTGATGCTCGGCCTGGCGGTGGCGGCGCTCTATGTCGCCTATGGCGCGACTCGCGCCGTGCCTGCCCCGCCGGCGATGGCCCAAGTTTAACTGAGGACCGAATCCGCCACATAGGGATTGGTGCGCCGTTCATAGGCGAAGTTGCTCATTTCGCCATGGCCGGGGACGAAGGCGGTCTGGCCGCCCAGCGGCCAGAGCTTGCCGGTGATCGCATCGATCAGGTCCTGATGATTGCCGCGCGGGAAGTCGGTGCGGCCGATCGAGCCCTTGAACAGCACGTCGCCCACGATCGCGAGCTGGCTCGGGGCATGGTGGAAGACGACATGGCCCGGCGTGTGGCCGGGGCAATGATAGACGTCGAAGGTCAGATTGCCGACGCTCACCTGGTCGCCATCGACCAGCCAGCGGTTCGGCTCGAAGCTTTCGCCCAGAATGCCCCAGCGCTCGCCATCCTGCGGCAGGCGGTCGATCCAGAAGCGATCCTCCTCATGCGGCCCCTCGATCGGGACATCGAGGTCGCGGGCCAGCACGCCGGCCTGGCCGCAATGGTCGATATGGCCATGGGTGACGAGAATCTTCTCGATCGTGACGCCATGCTGCGCCGCCGCCTTCTTCAGCACCGGCAGGTCGCCGCCCGGATCGACAAAGGCGCCGCGCATCGTTTCCGTGCACCAGAAGAGGGTGCAGTTCTGCTGCAGCGGGGTGACGGGGATCAGGGCGGCTTTGAGCGGCGGCGTGGTCATGATGCCGATGTGGCGGAGCGGCGGGGCGAGTGCAAGGCCGTCCGCACCCTGCTCCTGCGGCGCCCTACCCCAGCCCTTCGGCAGCGAAAGGTTCGGCGAGGCTGATGCTGTCGAGTACCTTGGCGGTTTCGTCGCGGACGCGCAGCATCACCCGGTGCAGGCGGCATTCGCTTTCGGGCAGGCAGTTGGTGCAGCTTTCATGGGCGAAGCGGCTGGCGCAGGGGGTGAGCGCCAGCGACCCCCGCGTCAGGCGGACGATATCGCCATAGCTGATGTCCACCGGCGCCAGTGCCAGCCAATAGCCGCCGTCGCGGCCGCGCTGGGTCGCCACCAGCCCTTCGCGCGACAATTCGGACAGGATCACCGTCAGGAATTTCGCCGGGATATTCTGGCGCGTCGCAATCTCGTTGAGGGGCACAGGCCCCTGGCGATAGCGGTCGGCAAGATGCTGGAGCGCGCGGATGGCGTAACGGGTCTTCTGGGACAACATGGTCTGTTCGTTATTCGCCTGCGATCCGGCTTTGGCAAGTCGAGCCGGAGGGTAGAGAAGGGAAAATCCGCTTTAATTTATGCGATGTTGCCGATCAGGGCTTTGAACCACTCAGAGCGTCGCGCGCCTGTTTGGGAAAGTCGCTGAAAATGCCGTCGACGCCGGTCGCGGCGATCGCCTGGACATAGCCGGCAAAATCGCCCCGCCCCTGCGGATCGTCCGGCCGCTTATACGGATCGGGCAGGAAGCTGTTTTCCATCCGCAGCGTCCAGATATGAACCTGAAGCCCGGCATCATGGGCGCGGCCGACGAGAGCGGTCGCACCTTCGGGCGCCAGCACCATGGCGACGGACGGACCAAGGCCGGTGGCATAGCCGGCGATCGCCTCCAGCCCGGAGACACTCATCATGTCGGCATAGCTGGTGCCGGGCTCGTCGGCGGGGCCGCCTTCTGCATCGACGAGCTGGATCAGGCGCAGCCGGGTCGCTTCATGCAGGGCCTTCAAATTGCCGACCTCGAACGACTGGATGAAGACCGGATCGTCGGCATTGGTGTAGCCATATTTGCCGAGCAGATCGAGCAGCGCCTGCTGGTGCGGCAGGCCGATGCTGGCGAAATAGCTGGGATGCTTGGTTTCGGGATAGAGGCCGATGCGACGATGCTGCTCCGCCTCCTTGGCACGGACCAGCTTCAATATCTCCTCGAAGGTCGGGATGAGATAGAGGTCGTTGAAGCGGACATTGGGCGCGCGCAGATCAGGCAGGCGTTCGCGGGCGCGCAAGGTGCGCAGTTCGGCGAGGGTGAAATCCTCGGTGAACCAGCCGGTCATTTCCACGCCGTCGATCGTCCTGGTCGTCTGGCGATCGGCAAATTCGGGATGGTCGGCGACGTCGGTGGTGCCGCCAATCTCATTTTCGTGCCGGGCGACCAGCACGCCATCCCTGGTCAGGACCAGATCAGGCTCGATATAGTCGGCGCCCTGGTCGATCGCCCGCTCATAGCTGGCGAGCGTATGTTCGGGCCGCTCGCCGCTGGCACCGCGATGCGCGATGATCAGCGGGTCGGCGGCCCGGACGGCAGAAAGGGGGAGCAGGCCCATCATCAGCAATGCCCCGATGCCCAGCAGCCCCCGTCCGATCACGCCATCACGCCTTTCAGCGCGTTTTCATAGGTCGTCGCCTTGAAGCCGACGATCGTGCCCTTGCCGGTGTCGAGGATCGGGCGCTTGATCATCGAGGGGTTGGTGATCATCAACAGGATCGCCTTGTCCGCGTCGATATGCGCCTTGTCCCCGGCGTCGAGTGCCTTGAAGGTGGTGCCGGAGCGGTTGAGGATGGTTTCCCAACCATGCTCCATCACCCATTCCTCCAGCTTTTCCTTGTCGACGCCGGCGACCTTATAGTCGTGAAAATTATAGGCGACGCGCTCATTATCCAGCCAGTTGCGGGCCTTCTTGATCGTGTCGCAATTCTTGATGCCGTACATGGTAATCATGATGATATGTCCCTGTTACCCTTTGAAGGCGGTGACTTCGATTTCGATCTTCATCTCCGGCTTGATGAGGCCAGCGACGACGCAGCTGGCGGCCGGACGGATCTCGCCAAAGATGGGCGCAGTGGCCTTGCCCAGATCGTCCCAATAGGCAGGGTCGGTGATATAATAGGTGACGCGCACGACATCGGCAAAGGAGAAGCCGGCGTCTTCGAGCGCCTTGCCGATCACCTTGAGCGCGTTGACGCCCTGATCGACCACGCTGTCGGGCATGATCTTGGTTTCGGGATCGGTGCCGGTGGTGCCGGCGACGAAGCACCAGTCGCCCTGGACGACGGCGCGCGAATAGCCGACCTGCGCCTCGAAGGGCGAGCCGGAGGAAATGAGCTGGCGGGACATGGAGGGATTCCTGTTGCAGTGCGAAAGGATCGACGGAGCCTTTGCCCCCTTGGTCCGGCGCTGTCCAGCCGTTTCCCGGCGCGCAGGCACGGAACGGGGCCATGGTGTGGACGTTTGGGAGGGGCACGCCCTTTTCAAGGAGACACGCCATGACGCTTCCCGACAATCGCCCCTTCCCCGATGACAGCCCCGACAACAGCGAAGAGAATAGCGAACAGGCCGACACCGGCACCCAGGCGAACGACGTTGCCGACGATGCGCTGGGCCGGACCAGCGACCTGAGCGAAGAGAGCGAGCATGGCGGGCGGACCAACCCGGCGCAGATCATCCCCGATGATGTCCCCGACCTGGTCGACAAGATGAACGAGATGAACCGATCCGGCCGGATCGATGAAGGGGCATTCGACGGCGAGCCGCGCATGGACGACGAGGATGACGGCGAGGAAGACGAAATCCTGAACGAGGATGACGACTAGGAGTGATCGATATTCAGCGCTGACGGCCTGCAAACGAGCAATGCCCTCTCCCGTCTACGGGAGGGGAATAGCGAAAAGCGCCTATCCCGGCCTTTAGGCCGGTTGCGCCTGTGCCGGCGCGAGACCGAAATTGATCATGCCGCGCGCCATATGGCCGAGCGCCTGCGCCATGGCGTCGGCAATGTCGGTGTCGAGATCCTCCTGCCCGGCGATGGCGCAGGCGGCCGCCGTCGCCCATTGATCGGCCAGTTGCGGCGTGATCGGAAAAGCGCGGTGCAGCGACATGATGCAGGTGCCGCGCTGGAACCAGTCGCGCGGCCCGCCGAGCCAGCCACACAGGAAGCGGGTGAGGCCGTGGCGCACGACGGAGAGGTCGGCGGCATGAATGGCGCGCAACTGCGCATAGGCCGGATCGCTTTCCAGCAGGTCATAGAAGCGGTCGGCAATGGCGCGGACGACCGGTTCGCCGCCGATGCGGATATAGGGAGTCATGGGGGCATTGGGCGACGCGGCGGCGTTCATGCGGCGATCTCCATGGGCTGAGGCCGGCGCACCATGGCATCCCCCACGATCGCGACATTGATCCTAGTCAAAAGCCGGTTCACCCCGAAATGGCGACAAGCCGGATCAGATTTAACCTACTGTTTTTTTTGAACCTGCTAGGGGCGCGCCATGTCCAGACGCCCCGACCGATTCACCCCCGACCGCATCGACACATTCTGGCGCCGGGAAGCAGCGCGGCGCGGCGGCTTCAGCGGCAAGACCCTGATATTCGTGCTCGCGATGGGGATGATGATCGGCTGGCAAGCGCCCGACTGGTGGACGCGGCTGGCGCCCGAGATCGCGATGCCGGCGGCGTCGACCGGCACCGCTCCGTCGAACGCCAGCGCCGACCAGCTATCGGCCGAGTTCGGCTATTGCCATAGCGGCGGCGGGACCAATTGCGTTGTCGATGGCGACACTTTCTGGTTCCGGGGCGAGAAATATCGGATCGCCGACATCGACACGCCCGAAACCCATGGACCGCGCTGCCCGGAGGAAGGCGCGCTGGGCGCGCGGGCGACCAGCCGATTGCAGCAGTTGATGAATGCCGGCCCTTTCTCGCTGGAGATCGAGGGGCGGGCGACCGACAAATATGGCCGCGCACTGCGGATCGTGATGCGCGACGGCCGGTCGATCGGTGGGCAATTGGTGGATGAAGGGCTGGCCCGGACCTGGGATGGGCGACGCCACCCCTGGTGCTGAAAAAGGGGGCGTTTCCGCCCCCTTTTCAAATTAGCGACAGCTCAGGCTGCCCCGGTCGATCTCGCGGCCGAGCAGCGCGCCGGCACCGCCGCCGATCAGGATGCCCGCAGTGTTGGAATAGCCGCGATCCAGTTGGCCGCCGATCAGCGCGCCGATCGCGCCGCCGATGATGAGGCCGGTGGTGCCGTCCGAACGGCGACAATAATAGCGGTCGTCATAGCCGCGATAGATGCGCATGTTGCGGTCAACCCGCATCGGGGCATAGCCGCCGCGATAATAGCGATCGGGCCGATAGCGCCCGCCATAGCGCGGATCGGGCCGGTTCCAGTCATAGGCATAGACCGGCGGACCGGGGCGACGATAGCCGCCATGGGGCGGCGGTGGCGGACGATGGTTGCCAGGACGGCCATATTGGGGCGGACGGCCATTGCCGGGACGGCCCGGCTGTGGCGGGCGACCTGCCCCCGGCCGGCCGTGTTGCGGCGGACGCTGGGCACCGGGACGACCGCCTTGTGGTGGCCGTTGCGCGCCGGGACGCCCCTGGGGCGGACGCTGGGCATGATTGCCGCCATGGCTGGGCGGACGTTGCGCGCCCGGACCACCGGGGCCGCCATGACCCGAGGAAGGACCGCCGGGGCGACCATGGCCCTGCCCTGGCTGGGCGGTGGCGGGCATGGCGGTCAACGCCATGGCGCCCAGTGAAAGCGCGGCAATCATGCTTCTGGCAAAGCGATGCATGGTCCTGTCCCTTTTCGATAATTGTTGACCGGGGCAAGCTAGAACGCCGCGGCTGAACAAATGTTGCACGAACGGAACAAAAGAAGCGAGGCCGCTATCCGAAATAGGAAATGCCGCGCTTAACTTCGCACATTTCCCGCACATTTTGACATTTAATTTCCAACTATTATCATTTCAGAACAATTCGCTACCGACCACCGGAACGGCGGGACAGCATCATAGGCGGGTGGGAAGAAATAGGACAGCGGCACCCGAGCGCCCGCCCGGCACCTCAGAGCGCGTTGGCGATGACGGCGCGCTGACTGTTGTCGAGACCGTCCAAAGCAGCCGTCGCGGGCTGATCTGCGCCGACCTGATCGCCGCCGTCGCTGCCCACGAACTGGATCGCGCTGAGCAGCACCAGCACGGCCCAGAGCAAGGCCATCCAGCGGCTGGTGAAGAGGGAGCGGAGTCGGACGCCGAACATGGTGACGGGCATAAGGGCGCCGCCGTTAAGGAAGCGTCACTCGCCCGGTCAGCCCGATGCAGGCGGAAAGGCCGCAGTGCGCGTCGGCAAGGCGGCCGGCGAACTGGTCAGCAAAAGCTGATCGAGTTGCGCATAGCCCAGGCAGCGATGGCAATAGGCGAAGTCGAACGCGGTGTTGAGCACCCATGCCTGGGTCGCGACGTCCCAGGCGGCCCAGGCTTCCCGTGTAACCTGATCGCTGCCGCAGACATTGCAGACAAAGACATAATAAGGCGGAGCCGGCGGATCTGTCGGGCTGGTCATGGCCGGACCATAGCGCAGGGCATCGCATAGCGGCGCGAGACTGGTCCGTTATGGACGCGATGTGCGCCACCCGAAAACGGCGCGAAAAAGGGGAGGCACGCCGCCGTGCCTCCCCTCATGTCGATCCTGCCCGACGCTTATTCGGCGGCGATGCCGGCCGCCTTGAACATGTCCGGGTCGCCTTCTTCCGCGTTCGCCGCATCGCTGCTCTTGAGCGACTGGCGACGGTCGAATGCATTCCAGACGTCGTTCCACTGGCCGCGGGTCGCGCCCTTGGAATATTCGGTGGCGCGGGTTTCGAAGAAATTGGCATGCTCCACGCCGTTCAGCAGCGGAGTAAGCCAGGGCAGCGGATGCTCGTCGATCATGTAGATCGGCTTGAGGCCGAGCTGGCCCAGGCGCCAGTCGGCGATGTAGCGGACATATTTCTTGATGTCCTTGGGGGTCATGCCGGGCACCGGCCCCATTTCGAAGACCAGGTCGACGAAGGCATCCTCGATGCGCACCGTCTTCTGGCACATGTCCATGATATCGTCCTTGACCGCCGGGGTCAGGCACTGGCGTTCGGCGCAGAAGGCGTGGAACAGCTTGATGATGCCCTCGCAATGGAGCGTTTCGTCGCGCACCGACCAGGTGACGATCTGGCCCATGCCCTTCATCTTGTTGAAGCGCGGGAAGTTCATCAGCATGGCGAAGGAGGCGAAGAGCTGAAGCCCTTCGGTGAAGCCGCCGAACATGGCGAGCGTGCGGGCAATATCCTCGTCGCTGTCGACGCCGAAGGTCGCCAGATAGTCATGCTTGTCCTTCATCTCCTTATATTGGAGGAAGGCCGAATATTCGCTTTCGGGCATGCCGATCGTATCGAGCAGATGCGAGTAGGCGGCGATATGGACCGTTTCCATGTTGCTGAACGCGGTCAGCATCATCTTGATCTCGGTCGGCTTGAACACGCGGCCATATTTCTCGTGGTAGCAATCCTGCACTTCCACGTCGGCCTGGGTGAAGAAGCGGAAAATCTGGGTCAGCAGGTTGCGCTCATGGTCGCTGAGCTTCTGCGCCCAGTCCCGGCAATCCTCGCCCAGCGGCACTTCCTCGGGCAGCCAGTGGAGCTGCTGCTGGCGCTTCCAGAATTCATAGGCCCAGGGATATTCGAAGGGCTTGTAGACCTTGGAAGCTTGAAGAAGGGGCATGGTGACTTGTCCTAGTGATGTTGTTTGCGCCGTCGAAGTCGGCGGCTTTCCGCCTGAGACCCCAGCTTTCGCTGGGGTGACGGCCAATGAGCTTACTGGCAGGCGAGGAGAGTTTGGCGTTCCTGGTCAATGATCCGGGGGATCATTGACAGGCCAAGCACTCGTCATAGTCGGTGGTCTCGCCGATCTCGAACTTGGGGGCATCGATCGTGTTGTCGGCCTCCACCCCGCCGCTGCCCGCAAAGCCCGCGCGCTGCACCGACTTGGAGCGCAGATAATAGAGCGACTTGATGCCCAGTTCCCAGGCACGGAAGTGGAGCATCAGCAGATCCCACTTTTCAACGTCGGCCGGGATGAACAGGTTCAGCGACTGGGCCTGGTCGATATAGGGGGTGCGATCGGCGGCGAGTTCGAGCAACCAGCGCTGGTCGATCTCGAAGCTGGTCTTGTACACATCCTTTTCTTCCGGGGTCAGGAAGTCGAGATGCTGGACCGAGCCGCCGCGTTCCAGGATCGAGTTCCACACGGCGCTCGAATCCTTGGCCTTTTCGACCAGCAGCTTTTCCAGATAGGGGTTCTTCACCGCGAAGCTGCCCGAGAGCGTCTTGTGGGTGTAGATGTTCGCCGGGATCGGCTCGATACAGGCCGAAGTACCGCCGCAGATGATCGAGATCGACGCGGTCGGCGCGATCGCCATCTTGCAGCTGAACCGTTCCATCACGCCCTGATCGGCGGCGTCAGGGCAAGGGCCGCGTTCCTGCGCCAGCATCATCGATGCCTCGTTCACCTTGGCATTGATATGCTTGAAGATGCGCAGGTTCCACGACTTGGCCATGGCGCCTTCGAACGGGATGCTGCGCGCCTGGAGGAAGCTGTGGAAGCCCATGACGCCCAGACCCACCGAGCGTTCGCGGCTGGCGCTATACTTGGCGCGCGCCATTTCCGGCGGGGCACGGTCGATATAGTCCTGGAGCACATTGTCGAGGAAGCGCATGATGTCTTCCGCGAACATCGCTTCATCCTTCCACTCGTCCCAGGTTTCCAGGTTCATGGAAGAGAGGCAGCAGACCGCCGTGCGGTCATTGCCGAGATGGTCGCGACCCGTCGGCAGGGTGATTTCCGAGCAGAGGTTCGACGTCGAGACCTTGAGCCCCAGGTCGCGGTGATGCTTGGGCATCATCCGGTTCACCGTGTCGGAGAAGACGATATAGGGTTCGCCCGTGCGCAGGCGGGTTTCCACCAGCTTCTGGAACAGCGCGCGCGCATTGACCGAACCGCGCGCCGACCCGTCCTTGGGCGAGGTCAACGTCCATTCGTCATTGTTGCGCACCGCTTCCATGAAGGCATCGGTGACCAGCACGCCATGGTGCAGGTTCAGCGCCTTGCGATTGAAGTCGCCGGTGGTGTTGCGGATTTCCAGGAACTCCTCGATCTCCGGGTGGGAGACGTCGAGATAGCAGGCGGCCGAACCACGCCGCAGCGAACCTTGGCTGATCGCCAGCGTCAGGCTGTCCATCACGCGGACGAAGGGGATGATGCCGCTGGTCTTGCCGTTGAGGCCGACCGGTTCGCCGATGCCGCGCACGCTGCCCCAATAGGTGCCGATGCCGCCGCCGCGCGAGGCGAGCCAGACATTCTCGTTCCAGGTGTTGACGATGCCTTCCAGGCTGTCGTCGACGCTGTTCAGATAGCAGCTGATCGGCAGGCCGCGACCGGTGCCGCCGTTCGACAGCACGGGCGTCGCCGGCATGAACCAGAGCTTGGAGATATAGTCATAGACGCGCTGCGCATGATCGGCATCGTCGGCATAGGCGGCGGCGACGCGCGCGAACAGATCCTGATAGCTTTCGCCGGGCAGCAGATAGCGGTCGTTCAGCGTATCCTTGCCGAATTCAGTCAGCAGCGCATCGCGCGACGAATCCGTCACCACATGAAAGCGACGCGCATGAATCTTGGAAGACGCAGACGCCTCAGCCTCGACCGCCTTGTCCTTGGCGGCCTTGGGCTCGGCCTTGTCCACCAGATCCTCGATACGCTCGTCCATCACCGTCGCCACGTCGCCGTTTCCACCTTGTTCACTATCTCGAAAGTCCATGCGAGCCCCCGATTATTCCTGATTCCGTTCGATTCGGTCCAACCAGTTCAGGGGCACCTGAAACCATAGCATGAACCCAATCGGGCCGGGACAGAAATGGGGTCAACCGACCAGACCGCAAGGGCAAAAGCCCCTTATCACCGGAAGCAGGTCCGGCAATGCAATCACAATCTATTGGGTGACCCCCTTGGTCCCGATACCACAGATAGTGCCACACCCCCGTGATCACGCAAGAGGGTAAATGACAGTTCGGGGACTCCGTTCATCGCCATCCAGATTCGTTTCGTCGCCGACACCCCATGCCATGGCACGGCGACGCGCGGACTTTCTAGGGCCTTTGAAAAGGCAAGAGGCGCCACGCAAATTTAAAATAAATTTGCCTTGCCAAGCAAAACCGCGCGTCGCCCGATCCGCGACAAAATCATGACCTGGCGGCATGGTGGCAAGGGCGACCACCATTTGTTGAATCATCCCATTTGCGACCTTGCTGCACAGCGCCCACCGATGCGCTATGGTGATGGGAAGGCGGACGAATCCGGGCGGCGCGCTCGATCGGGAGGCAGGCATGATCCTCTATTACCATCCCCTCTCTTCCTATTGCTGGAAGGTGCTGATCGCCTTTTACGAGAATGGCACGCCCTTCACCCCGCGCATCCTGGAAGCGGACGAGGCAGTGGCCGAATGGCGGGAACTGTGGCCACTGGGCAAATTCCCGCTGCTGCATGACCCGGTGCGCGGCGCGGTGATCGCGGAGGCGAGCATCATCGTCGAATATCTGGGCCGGCACGAGCCCGGCACTTTCCGCCCGATCCCTGTCGACGGCGACGCGGCGATCGAGGTGCGGCTGATGGACCGGTTGTTCGACAATTATGTGATGGGGCCGATGCAGGCGCTGGTCGGTGATCGGCTGCGGCCCGAGGCGGTGCGCGATCTCCATGGCGTGGCGGAGAATGCGGCAGCGCTGCGCAAGGCCTATAATCTGCTGGAGGCAAGGTTGGCTGGCCGCATCTGGGCGGCGGGCGATCATCTGTCGCTGGCCGACTGCGCGGCGGCGCCCTCGCTTCATTATGCCGACCGGATCGTGCCGCTGCGCGCCGACCACCCGGTACTGGGCGCCTATCTCGACCGGCTGGAGACGCGACCCAGCTTTGCCCGGGTGCTGCGCGAGATGCAGCCCTGGTGGCAGAATTTTCCCTTTGCCGACGGGCCGCTTGCGTCCTGAACCGCAACCCTCTTCTGGACTCGTCGCCTCAAAGGCCTATAGCGCCGCCTTGCAGGGACCCGCCGTGCAGAGGCGGGCCGCAAATATAGGGACCAGGGTAGATGACGCTCATCAAAACCGCCGACCTCATCGAGAGCGTCGCCGATGCACTCCAGTTCATTTCCTACTATCATCCGATGGATTATATCCGGGCATTGGGCACCGCCTATGAGGCCGAAGCCAATCCGGCGGCGAAGGATGCCATCGCCCAGATCCTGACCAACAGCCGCATGTGCGCCGAAGGGCATCGCCCGATCTGCCAGGACACCGGCATCGTCAATGTGTTCGTCAAGTGGGGCATGGAGTGCCGACTGGACGATAACAGCCGGTCGATGCAGGACGTCATCGATGAGGGCGTGCGCCGCGCCTATCTCAACCCCGAGAACCGCCTGCGCGCGTCGATCCTGAAGGACCCGGCCTTCAGCCGCCAGAACACCAAGGACAACACGCCCTGCGTGCTGAACGTCGAGATGGTGCCGGGCAACAAGGTCGTCATCGACGTCGCGGCCAAGGGTGGCGGCAGCGAGAACAAGACCAAGTTCAAGATGATGAACCCCAGCGATTCGATCGTCGACTGGGTGCTGGAGATGGTGCCGCAGATGGGCGCGGGCTGGTGCCCGCCGGGCATGCTGGGCATCGGCATCGGCGGCACCGCGGAAAAGGCCGTGGCGCTGGCCAAGGAAAGCCTGATGGACCCGATCGACATGGGTGAGCTGAAGGCACGCGGTCCCCAGAACAAGATCGAGGAACTGCGCATCGAGCTGTTCGACAAGGTCAATGCGCTGGGCATCGGCGCGCAGGGCCTGGGCGGCCTTGCCACCGTGCTGGACATCAAGATCCACGACTATCCCTGCCATGCGGCGGGCAAGCCGGTGGCAATGATCCCGAACTGCGCCGCGACCCGCCACGCGCATTTCACGCTGGACGGTTCCGGCCCGGCCTATCTGGAAGCGCCCAAGCTGTCCGAATGGCCGCAGGTCGACTGGAAGCCGAGCAAGGAAGCGATCCGCGTCGATCTCGACAATCTGACGCCCGAAGTCGTCCAGAGCTGGAAGCATGGCGACCGCCTGCTGCTGAACGGCAAGATGCTGACCGGCCGCGACGCCGCACACAAGCGGATCGCCGACATGCTGGAAAAGGGCGAGACCCTGCCGGTCGATTTCAAGGGCCGCGTGATCTATTATGTCGGTCCGGTCGATCCGGTGCGCGACGAGGTGGTCGGCCCGGCCGGCCCGACGACCGCGACGCGCATGGACAAGTTCATGGACATGATGCTGGAACAGGGTCTGGCCGCCTGCGTCGGCAAGGCCGAGCGCGGCCCGGCCGCGACCGACAGCATCATGACGCACAAGAGCGCCTATCTGATGGCGGTCGGCGGCGCGGCCTATCTGGTGTCGCGCGCGATCAAGGCGTCCAAGGTCGTGGGCTTCGAGGATCTGGGCATGGAAGCCATTTACGAGTTCACGGTGGAGGACATGCCCGTCACCGTCGCCGTCGATAGCGAAGGCCAGAATGTCCACCGCCTCGCCCCGCTGGTGTGGCAGGAGAAGATCAAGAAGGAAAAGCTGCTCGAAGGGGCGTAAGCTGCATATTCCTCCCCAGGCTTGCTTGGGGAGGGGGACCGGCGAAGCCGGTGGAGGGGAAATAGACAATGCCCCCGAAACGCGAAACCGTAGAGAAGGCGCGCAACCTAAGGCGCGCTCTCTCCCCGCCCGAAGTGGCGTTGTGGCAATGGCTGCGCAGCAGGCCGGATGGCCTGAAGTTCCGGCGTCAACATCCGGCCGGTCCCTATATATTGGATTTCTATTGCCCCTCGGCGCGGCTGGCGATCGAGGTGGATGGCAGCGGCCATGATCTGGCCGGGCAGGTTGCGCATGATGCACGGCGCGATGGCTGGTCGCAGGCGCAGGGGTATCGCGTGCTGCGGGTCCGGGCTGTGGATATTTTCAGGGATTTTGATGCGATGGGGCGGCAGATTTTGGACTGCTGTGGCGCATTACCCCTCCACCAGCCTTCGGCTGGTCCCCCTCCCCATGCTGCGCATGGGGAGGATTAAGTGATTGATACGGATCAAGGCGGCGCGCGATACGGGAACCCCGTTCCGCGCGCCGCATTATGTCCGGCACCCAAAGCCGGAGTTCATCCATGTCCTTCACGCAACTCGAACCGCCCTTGCCCGTCATCATCGAAGGCAAGGGCAAGGGTTATGCCTTCGCCGTCATCGACTATGGGCAGGAACATAATCTGATCTGGGTGACGGGCCTCAGCGACAGCGGAGAAATCTGGTGCGCGCCCAACCCGCTGGTGCGGCTGCAGACCAACTGGACGATGGGGCGCGCGCCGCATCATGAACCCGACTGGAAGAATGTCACGCTGGCGCCGATCAAGCCGAGCTGACGAAAAGGCGCGCCACCCGATGGGATGACGCGCCTTTTCGTAGCTTCCTCCCCATCTGGCGATGGGGAGGAATAACCTAGGTCTTACAGCTTGCTGCTGAGCGACACGCCGATGATGCGGGGTTCGTTGAACACCGGCGCCATGTAGTTTTCGATCACGCCCTTCATATTCTTCTCGCCCGTGATGTTGCGGGCAAAGGCAGCGATCTCGTATTTGCCGTCCGGGGCGGTGTAGCCGATCTTCAGGCCGCCCTCGAAGTCGCCCTTCGAGTAGAACTCCTTCGTCTTGTAGAGGACGAAGTTGGTGTAGCCCTGAATGTTCCAGTCGGTCGCCGCGAAGATCTTGCCGCCATTGCCCAGCGGCACGTCATAGCGGGCCGCGATGTTGGCGGTGTATTTCGGCGCGTTGGGCAGCGGGTTGCCGTCGATCTGGGCGAAGACGCCACGGCCGGCGACGGTAACGGTCGGATCCTGCACGGTGCAGACGACGACGCCGTTCAGCGCGCAGACCTGGGCATAGACATCCTTGTCGTTGATCTCGCTGTGCAGCAGGCTGAGGCCGGCCGACAGGGTGAGATTGTCGAACGGACGCGCTTCCAGATCGGCTTCCAGGCCATAGGCCTTGGCCGCGTCGGCGTTGAACAGGACGCCATTGCCGTCCACGTCGTTGCCGTTGAGCTGGATATTCTTCACCTTCCAGGCGAAGCCCGACAGGTTGAAGCGGACCCGGTTGTTCAAGAGGTTGGTCTTGATGCCGCCTTCATAGGACATGATCGTTTCCGAATCCGCCGTGGTGAAGTCGCTGTTGAACACCGCCGAGCGGCCCTGGATGGTCGGGCCACGGAAGCCGCGCGCGACGCGGGCATAGAGGCTGACCTCGGGGGTCACTTCATACAGCGCGCTGACGTCCCAGCTCGGTTCCTTGCCGGTCAGCTTGACATAGCGACGGCCGGCATAGGTCGAGACGCCGGCCGCATTGGCGGTGGCGCGGACCAGACGGGTTTCCTTCGTGTCCTTGGTGTAGCGGCCACCGGCGGTGATGGTCAGGCCCGGCACGACTTCGTAGCTCGCCTGGCCGAACAGGCCCCAGCTTTCATTCTTGTTGCGCAGGCGCACCCAGTTGTTGGGATTGTTGGCGGTGCCGGTCAGGAAATAGGCGCGCTGGTAGAAGTCGGTGGTGTCGCGGCTGTCGAAATACATGCCGCCAACCTGCCACTTGAAGGCGCTGTCGCCGTTGCTGGCGAGGCGAACTTCCTGGGTCAGCTGGTCGAGATCGCGCACCTGGCCCTGGCTCTGGCCATAGCCATTGGCAACGCCGTTCACGGGATAGTCGGCCGCGGCGCCACCATCGGTGTCGCCACGGCTGTAGCCCGAGGTGGTTTCATAGGCGGTGATCGAGGTCAGGGTGACGGGACCCATGTCGATCGCGATATTTTCCGACGCGCCATAGGTCTTGTAGGCCTGCGGGTTGTTCATCGCTTCGTCGAGGGCGATCTTCGAACGGGGTTCGCCCGACACGCTGTTGCTGCCCTTGGTGAGGCCGGCGCGGTGGAAGATGGTCGAGGTGCCGTCATAGTCGCGGGCATGGACGCTGGTCAGCATCGAGACATTTTCGGTCGGCGTCATCAGCAGCTGAAGGCGCACGTCCTTCTCGTTATAGCCGCCCATCGCGTCCTTCTTGGGGGACACGGTGCCGTCGGCGCTGGGGCCTTCATAGGTGTTGTCGACCCAGTCGTCGCGATGCTGGTAGAGGGCCGAAACGCGGAAGGCGAGCTTGTCCGCGACGATCGGGCCGCCGATGCCGCCGTCGAAAGTGACGGTGTTATAGCTGCCATAGCTGGCCTGGGCGCGACCTTCCCACTCCATCGACGGACGGATGGTGTCGAACTTGATGATGCCCGCGGTGGTGTTGCGGCCGAACAGCGAACCCTGCGGGCCGCGCAGCACTTCCACCTGGTTGACGTCGAACACCGGGTTCGACTTCAGCACGACATGCTCCAGCACGACATCGTCCTGGATGATCGACACCGGCTGCGACGCGCCGAGATAGAAGTCGATATTGCCAAGGCCACGAATGTAGAAGCGCGGGAAGATGCGGCCGGTGGTGGTTTCGGCATAAAGGCCGGGCACGCGGGCGGCGAGTTCGAGAATGTCGCCGCCGCCGGCGGTCAGGTTGCGCAGCGCATCGCCCTGCACGACGCCGACCGAGACGGGCACCTTCTGCAGATTTTCCGAGCGGCGCTCGGCGGTCACGACGATCTCGTCGAGCTGGCCGGCGTCAGCGCCCGCTTCCTGTGCATGGGCGACGCCGGTCAGCGCACCGAAAGCCGTGGTCAGCAGCAGCGCCGACCGTGCGAAAGTGAATTTCGACAAGGTTATTCCCCGATAATATTGCTTTTGCGCCCGGGACAGCGGCGCCCCTGCGCCTGCCGTCCGGGATGCCATCGCCGCTAGGCGCGATTTGTGGCGGGACGGTGACGCCCGCCGCCCCGATCGCGTAACCATGTCCGAATGTTGCCGAGCGTTGTAACAATGCAACACAATGCGATCGACGCGCCAAGGTGACTGGCAAGCGTCATACGCCCTTGTTATCCTCCCCGCCCATGACAGGGGAAATCGAAGCGGCGGGTGACGCGATCACCGGGGGCATGCTCGCACGGGCGGTCGAGCCGGGCCATGGGGAAGCCGGGCATGAGGCCCATGAAGCCGGCCATGGCGCCTGCCTGAATTGCGGCACGGCGGTGACGGGCAATTATTGCCCCGAATGCGGCCAGGCCGCGCATCTGCACCGCAGCTTTGCCGCGATCGGCCATGACCTGGCCCATGGCGTGCTGCATTTCGAAGGCAAGATCTTCACCACCCTGCCCGAGCTGGCGTTACGCCCCGGACAGCTGACGCGCCGCTATATCCATGGCGAGCGGGCCAAGTTCGTCTCCCCCTTCGCCCTGTTCCTGTTCAGCGCCTTCCTGATGTACGCGATCTTCTCCCTGACCAGCCATCATGGGCCGGAAGGCGCGCGCAACCAGGTGAAGATGAACAGCGAGGCGGTCGCCGAGTTGAAGAAGGAAGCGGCCAAGGCCGACGCCGATATCGCCAAGGTGAAAGCACAACTGGCCGAGCCGGGGATCAGCGCGAGCCGGCGCGAGACGTTGCAGGAGAAACTGAAGGACGCGCAGGACGAGCGGCAGGGCCTGTCGATGGCGAGCGGCCTGACCGATGCGCTGGCCGGCGAAGGCGTCAACAAGGGCGTCGCCGACACGGTCGGCAAGGCGATCAGCGCGGCCGCCAAGGATCCCGAATTCGCCTATTACAAGCTCAAGGCCAATGCCTATAAATTCTCCTGGCTGCTGATCGTCATATCCCTGCCCTTCCTGTGGCTGCTCTTCCCGTTCAGCCGCCGGTTCAAGATCTATGACCATGCGATCTATGTGACCTATTCGATCGCCTTCATGTCGCTGCTCTTCTCGCTGTCGATGATCGTGACGGCGGTCGGCATCACCCATGGGCTGGTGACGGTCGTGCTGCTGCTGTTCGCGGCCTGGCACATGTATCGCCAGTTCAAGGACGCCTATCAGCTATCGCGCGGCGGCACCTTGCTGCGGCTGCCGCTGCTTTATGGCTTTGCCTGTGCGTCGCTGTCGCTGTTCTTCGCATTCCTCATGATGATGGGGTGACGGGGCGCGTGCCTGGGCTATAGGGCGCGCATGATTACGTCCCCGATCTGGTTGCCCGCCACGCTGATGGCCGGGGCCACGCAGGCCTGGCGCACCGCGGTGCAGCGGCGCGTGGGCAAGACGCTGTCGATCAATGCGGCGGGCCTGGTCCGCTATCTTTACGGCATACCTTTCGCGCTCATCCTGCTTGGCGCCTATCAGCTTCTCTTTCCCGCGCCCTTCCCGGCACTGGGGCGGCTGTTCCTGCCCTTCTGCCTGGCCGGGGGGCTGGCCCAGATCATCGCCACCAATTTGCTGATCATGGCGTTCGGCCATCGCAATTTCGTCGTCGGCACCGCTTACTCCAAGACCGAGGCGGTGCAGGGGGCGATCCTGTCCTTCCTGCTGATGGGCGAGCGGCTGAGCGCACTAACCTGCGCCGGCATCGGCTGCGGCGTGGCCGGCGTGATGCTGCTGTCGACCGGCGGCAAGCGGATGGGGGTGATGGATTTCCTGCGCGCGCTGGGCCAGCCGGCGGCGATCACTGGCATCGCTTCGGGATTCTTCTTTGCGCTGACCGCGATCGGCATCCGCCGCGCGACGCAGGAGGTGGGCGGTGGCGATCCGATCCATGCCGCGCTGATCGTGCTCAGCGTCACAGTGCTGCTGCAGACGCTGTTGCAGGGCGGATACCTGTTGCTGCGCGAGCCCGGCGAGATGCGCAAGGTCTTCACCAGTTGGCGCGTGTCGGGCCAGGTCGGCTTCCTGTCGGCGATGGGTTCGGCCTGCTGGTTCACCGGCTTTGCCACCGCACCGGTCGCACTGGTGCGGATCGTCGGCCAGATCGAGGTCGCCTTCACCATGGCGTTCGGCCATTTCTATCTGGGCGAGCGGATGGCGCGCAGCGAGGCGATGGGATTGATGCTGGTCGCCTGTGGCGTGGTGCTCGCTCTACTCGGTGCGCTCTGACGAAGCTGACATCCGTGTCAGTATGATAACCGATATTTTACCATCCATGGCTAGCCAGTTGCCGTGGGCACAGAAACGCAATCGGGAACCGTCGCACGAGCGGTAATGAAGGTCGCCAAATTATCCGGCGACCTGGGTATCCGTACGCTCGACCTTCAGGCAGACATTAGCGAACTCGCGGACCGGGTGACGCAGCAGGCGCGCACGATCGAGGCGATCAGCGGCGCCGCGTCGCAATTGTCCCGCGACGGCGAAAGCGTCTCGCTGGTCGGCCAGGACGCGCGCGAGAAGGCGGTCGCCGCGCGCGCCATCATTGATGATTCGGGACGGCAGCTGTCGACCGCGAACGGCAATTTCGTCGACCTGATCGAACAGGTGAGCCGCATCCATTCCCGCCTTGATGGCTTTGGCGAGGCGCTCAAGACCGTCGCCCATGTCACCAGCGTGATCAGCGGCATCGCCAGCCAGACCAATCTGCTCGCGCTCAACGCGACGATCGAGGCGGCACGGGCCGGGGACGCCGGGCGCGGCTTTGCCGTGGTCGCGGCCGAAGTGAAGAAGCTGGCGCAGGAAACGGCGAGCGCGACCCAGACGATCGAACGGTCGATCGGCGCGCTGACCAGCGAAGCCGGCGGCATGCTGGACAGCATCATCCATGGCGCGCAGACGGCGCGCACGGCGCTGTCCGACACCAAGAATATCGAGGCGCTGGTCGACCGGCTGGGATCACTGATGCAGGGCCTGTCGAGCAACAGCGAGGCGGTGGCCGAGCGGATCGCGTCGATGGTCGGTTCCGCCAGCGAGATCCGCACCGGCCTGTCGGCGCTGTCGAGCACGTCGGGCGACAATGCCGATGGCCTGCAACGGCTGTCGGGTCGGGTGTCGATCGCCAGCGACGACACCAACATGCTGCTGCAATATCTGGCGGAAAGCGGCGTCGACATTCCCGATTCGCCCTATATCCGCTTCAGCCTGACCGCCGCGCAGGCCGTGGGCCATGCGATCGAGCAGGCGTTAAACGAGGGCCGGATCAGCGAGGCAGACGTCTTCAGCGAATATTATGCGCCGATCCGGGGCACCAATCCGCCGCAATTCACCCATCCGATCCAGCCGATCATGCTGGCCGAGGCGCGCGCGCAGCAGGAAGTGGCGCGCGGCTACAAGGGGCTGTTCGGCATGACCTTCACCGATCGCAACAGCTTCGGCGCGCTTGCCATGCCCGAGCGCGCGCTGCCGCAGCGGCCGGGCGACGAGAAATGGAACGCGGAATTTTCGCGCCAGGGCGTGGTGTTCGATTTCCCCGACACCCGCGAGCAGTGCAAGATCACCGAACCCTTCTGCATCAAGGCCTATCGCCGCCTGACCGCCGAGGGCGAGGTCATCCTGCTGAAGCAGGTGATCGCCGCCATCCATGTGCGCGGCCGCCATTGGGGCATATTGCAGATGGCCTATAAGGACCAGGGCTGATCCGCGCCGCCCGGCGCGTCCGTTTCCTCCTATAAATCAGGCTGCACGGCAGCGACCATGGCCGTCCGCCCGACAAGGGAGGGCGGCCATTTCCATATGATCGGCATGCATGTCAGACATTCGACAGGGAGGCACGGATGAAGCGGATTGTGATCTGTTGCGACGGCACCTGGAACGAGCCTGACCATAATGAGCAGGGCAGGCCCTGCCCGACCAATGTGGTGAAGCTGGCCAGCCTGATCCCCGCAATGGCGGATGACGGCACGGCCCAGCGCGTCTTCTATCATAATGGTATCGGGTCGATGGCGTCGCGGACCAAGCGGCTGATCGACGGGGCAACCGGCTATGGCATCAGCCGCATCCTGCTGTCCTGCTATGCCTGGCTGGTGCGCACCTATCAGCCGGGCGACCAGCTTTACTTCTTCGGTTTCAGCCGGGGCGCCTATACGGCGCGGTCGCTGGCCGGCTTCGTGCGCAATTCAGGTATATTGCGGACCGAACATGAAAGCCTGATCCCCGATGCCTTTGCACTTTATCGATCGCGCGACGGCACACGCGCGCCACGATCGGAAGCGTCGCGCCTGTTTCGGCAAAGCTATGCCTGGTCCGACAGCACGCCGATCCAGTGCGTGGGCGTATGGGACACGGTCGGATCACTGGGCGTGCCCAACACATTGTTCCAGGGCATATTGAAGCATCTTTTCCGGGTGAACCGCGAATTTCACGATACTGACCTGTCTTCGAGCGTCGCCTTCGCCTTTCATGCGGTGGCGATCGACGAGCATCGCAAGCCGTTTCTGCCAACGCTGTGGACGATTCCCAAGGGACAGGGCGCAGGCCAGCATGTCGAACAATGCTGGTTTCCCGGCTGCCATGCCGATGTCGGTGGCGGCAATCCCGATTCCGGCCTGTCGGCGGTCGCACTGGAATGGATGGTGGCGCGCGCACGACTGGCCGGACTGGCGGTGGACGATCCGTTCCGGCTGGTGCCGCCCGGCTTCCCGCCGCACCACCCCGATCCACTGGGTCCGGTCAGCGAATCCCAGACCCTCTTCTATCGCCTGTTCGGATCGGGCGAGCGCGCGATCGATGTGCCCCACCCAGCCGGGCGGACCAACGAAGACCTGTCCGATGCCGCGATCGAGCGCTGGCACAAGCTGCCCGAATGGCGGCCGGCCGCGCTGGTCGATCTGGTCCATCGCAAGCCCGACATGCTGGAACCCCGTAGCCCGTGACGGGCCGGGGCGGATCAGGAGGCGCCCGGAATCACGCCATATTGCTGCAAGCCCGACATGATCGCGTGGATCGCCAGCGCCGCCTGCAGCACCGCGACCAGCCAGCCGAACGCCATCAGCGTGCCGATACGGATGAAGCCCAGCAATTGCCGGGCAAAGATCATGGCCAGGCAGTCGGCGACCATCATGCCGAGGAAAATGCCGAACACGCCGACAAGGAAAGTCTGGGCGTTTTCGGCGACCGCCGCGAACAGCAGCAGGGCGACGATACCATAGGGCGTGATGATGATCGGGAAAGTCACCGGCGACAGCGCCAGTCCCCTGGTCGACTGGGGTGGCGCCTGCGTATCGGGCCGCTGCTGCGCATTCTTGATCGCATCGAGCGCCCCGATCAGCAGCAACACGCCCCCGGTCATCAGCAGATCCGCCGAGCCGATCTGCCAGTTCGCGCGCAGCTTGTTGCCCAGAAACAGGATCAGCAAGCCTACGGCCGTCGCCAGCAGGCTGGCCTTGATCGCCAGGGCGCGGCGATCCCCTTCGGCAATTTCGCTGGTCAGTTGGGCGAAGGCCGGGATCACCTTGATCGGCCCCAGCGTGACGAAGAAGATAATCATGACGAAACTCAGATCGTTCATGGCGCGCTCCCCTATCTGCCAAGGCAACCGAAGCTAGATCGCCGATCGACCCGAGGCTATCGGGGTTATCCTTGATCCCGGGGCGGAAAGACCGCCGGCTTGAGCGGGATCAGGTCATGCTCCGGCCTTGCCCTGCCCTGCCGGTCCGCTATGTCGGCGCGAGGACGGGCATGGGAGCAGGCATGGCGCGCGCGGTTGCAATGATGAAGGCCTTTGGTGTCGCGCTGCTGTTCCTGCTGATCGCCGCCTGTCTAGCGACGGTGATCGTGCCGCCCTTCCTCGACCGCATCTATTATGAAGGGCCGGCGAGCCGCCATTATGACGGCGCCCGCTTCTTTAACCCCGATGGCGAGATCGACATGCCCGCCCCGCCCGGCACCAGTCGGCAGGGCTTCATCGCCCGCTGGCTGCTGGGCGATGACGACCGCCCCGGCTGGCCCGATGCGGTGGCAGTGAAGCCGGCGCACCCCGCCCCCTTTGCCGCGCCGCGCGGCATGGTCGCCACCTGGGTCGGCCATGCGACCGTGCTGGTGCAGGCGGCCGGGATCAACATCTTGACCGACCCGATCTGGTCCGACCATGCCAGCCCCTTTCCGCCGCTAGGGCCGAAACGGGTCGCGGAGCCGGGCATAAGGATGAAGGATCTGCCCAGGATCGACCTGATCGTCATCAGTCATAATCATTATGACCATCTCGACATTCCGACGCTGAAGGCGCTTTGGCAGCGTGACCGGCCCAGGATCGTCACCGCGCTGGGCAATGACACGATCTTGAAGGCGAACGGCATCCCGTCGGTGGCGCTCGACTGGGGCCAGTCGGTGACCGGCGCGCAGTTGAACGGACTGGTGCCCGAAGCGGTGATCCAGTGCGAAAATTACGAGCATTGTCCCGATTATCGGGTCCATGCGACGCGCAACCATCATTGGAGCAGCCGCTGGTTCACCGACCGCAACCGGGCGCTCTGGTCGAGCTTCCTGATCGAGACGCGGGCGGGCAATATCTATTTTGCCGGCGACACCGGCGCGGGCGACATGGGCTGGACCGGCGATGCGACGCGGTTCGGGCCGATCCGGCTGGCGCTGATCCCGATCGGCGCCTTCCGCTTCTGGTCGGGGCAGATGGAATCGGACGCGCATATCGGCCCGCGCCGCGCGGTCGAACTGTTCGAGCGGTTGGGCGCATCCACCGCAATCCCGATCCACTGGGGCACGTTCCGCCTTTCCTATGAGAAGCGCGACACGCCGCCGCGGATGCTGGAACAATATCTTCGCTGCGAGGGGATAGAGCGCAGGCGCTTCGCCCCGGTGCGGATCGGCCAATCGCTGCTGGTGCCCAATGTCAGCCCGGTGCCGCGCGAACCGAAGCATTGCGACCAGCGGGCGATCGACGCGCTGCAATAAGCGGGCCTTGTGCCGACCCCAAGAAAATCTGGGGTGGTCTTTCATGCCCTGGCGAGGCAAAGGGCGGCGCCAAAGGGATATTTCAGATGAATCTTTTCGTGCCTCTGTTGGCTGGAGCGCGTCCGGGCGATCGGCTGGTCGCGGGCCTGGGCGCCGCGATCGGCATCAGCCTCACCATATTGGTGTGCAGCCAGTTGCCGCTGCATGCCGGCGACCTGCCGATCATCGTCGCGCCGCTGGGTGCGTCGGCGGTGCTGATCTTCGCGGTGCCGGCCAGCCCGCTGGCCCAGCCCTGGTCGGTGGTGGGCGGCAATATCCTGTCCAGCCTGATCGGCGTCGCCGCCTTTCACCTGATCCCCGACATGATGGTCGCGGCCGGCGTGGCGGTGGGCGCGGCGATAATATTGATGAGTCTGCTGCGCTGCCTGCATCCGCCCGGCGGCGCGGCGGCGCTGACGGCCGTGATCGGCAGCCAGGGCATTCATGACGCCGGCTTCGCCTTCGCCTTCGCGCCGGTCGGGATCAATTCGATCGCGCTGGTGTCCCTGGGCCTGTTCTTCCACCGCCTGTCGGGCCACAGCTATCCGCACCAACCGGCCGCACCGCCGATGATCGCCGACAAGATGCGCGCAGAGGCGGGCTTTCATCTGGAGGATATCGACAAGGCGCTGGCCGAACTGCCCGACAATTTCGACATCAGCCGCGCTGACCTCGACCTGCTGCTGTCGCGGGCGGAAATCCACGCCCAGGCCCGCCGGGTAGACTGAGGCCGATCAGCAGTCACCGATGCGGAGAAGCGTCCGTCGGGCAGAGATGACCAGCATATGATTGCTGCCGGTAGGCAGGCTCAACCGCTGGATCATCCGCATGTCGAGTTGCAGGCGGTCTGGCCCGATCATGCCGTCGAACCGGACGGCCGGCGTCACCGCCTTTCCGGCCGACCGCATGATCGGCGCGCAACTGGCAAGGCCCGATACCGCCGGACCGTCGCGATCGAGCCTTTCGACCCGACAGCCTTCGAACCGCTGATTGAGAAAGCGCTCCATCTCATCCTGCTTTCGCAGATAAGGCTCGCCGCAATGTTCCTCGATCCGGTTGAGCTTGGCCAGCAGGTCGCGAAAATCGCCGGGCAGTTCGCCATCGGGCACGCCACGATCATCCATGGTAATGCCGATCGGCACAGTCTCGTCGCGCCAGCGGCCAAGGCGCGGGACATTGTCGGGATCGTCCAGTGCCGGCCTGCATCCTGCCAACAGCAGTGCCGCGCACATCCATCCTAGTCGCATATGTCCCCCAATCCCCGACGGAGGACATAGAAGCGACGGATTACCGGATCGCTAATCCGCCGCGAAAAGCCTGTCAGGCCGGGCAGTCGCCGTCGCGCTTGCCGGACAGGTCGTGGGTGGTGCGCAGCACCGGCTTGCCATCCTGAGTCTTGGTCATGGTGGTGCCGAAGGTCAGCGTATCCTCCGTAAAATTGCCTTCGACCACGATTTCCGATGTGCCGGCACCCGCCTTGCAGGCGAGGGTCGCGATCAGGCGCCCCTTGCGCACCATCTTGTCCTTGTAACTGCAATCGCTGCCTTCCGCCCCGGCCAGCGCGTCGGCATCCGGCGCGCCCGCAGCGTCGACCTTGATGCAGATCTTGTCCTCGTTCACCTGCTTGAGCGCGGCCTGATATTCTTCCGCCGTGACGGTGGGGGTGTTGTAGCCGGTGGTCTTGCGGCTGAGCGTCCATTGCCCGCTCTTCATCACCGCCGGCACGGCGTCCTCCTCCTGCGCGGGCGGCGCAGCCGGCTCGCCACCACAGGCCGCAAGGGTCAGGCTGGTCGCCAACAGGCCGGCCAGCGTCAGAATGTCACGCATATCCTCTCCCCGTTCATTCCATTGCGGCACGCTCTACCGATGCGCGTGCCCGTGCAAGTGGAAATATTGCGCGGGCGAATTCATCGCCGGCGGCGCCCGGTGGACAAAGTCGGCGCATGGAAATCGGCAGGCTTGTCAGCGATCCAGGCGAGGAAGCGGGCGATCGCGGGATGTGCCCGCAATGCCGCCGCATCGGCATAGGCGCGCGCCAGTTCCGCGTTGGACAGGGTGGCGTGGATGGTGCGGTGGCAGATCGGATGGACCGGCACCATCTGTCGCCCGCCCCGGCTCTTGGGCACGGGATGATGCCATTCGGTCCGCGCGCCGAGCGGGCGGGCGCAGAGCCAGCAGCATTGCCCTTCCCCCTGCCTCACCCGGCCAGGTCGGCGCGATCGGGAAGGAAGATGACAAGCCTCATTGACCCTCCGCACAATCCGGGCCGATCCAGCGGCCCTCCGACCTTGCCTTCATCGCCATCTCGACACCATTGGGCAAGCCGGTCTGGCGCATGTCCATCTGTACCGCATAGCTGTCGGGCGCATAGATGCCCGCCATCGTCATGCTGCTGGTGCCGCCGTCACGCCGGCAGGTGACATTGCCCTTCACCGTGCCGCCGCGCACGGCGAAGTCGCTGTAGCGGCAATCCTTGCCGGGATCGCCGGAAAAGGCGCGGCCGTCGGGATGGGCGGCCTGCTCGGGCGTGACGCAATAGCGCAGCGTGTGGTTCATCGCCTGCTGCATCTGCCGGCGCGCCGCAGCGGGCATGGCCTCGCCGCCGCTCATGTCGATCCGCTCCATCACGAAGCGTCCTTCCCACTGGCCGGGCTTGAGCTGCACCTTCTCGATCTGCGTGACGGCGGCATCATGGCTCATCGCATCGGTCGCGGCGATCTGTGTCTCCGGGCTGGCGGCCGGCTTGTCGCATCCGGCCAGCGCCGCGAGCGCGCAGGCCAGCAGGCCGTTGGTCAAGGCTTTGGTCATCACCGGCTTCCCCTGGCATATCTTGGCAGAAGCGACCCTTTATCTGGCCCAGACTTAGCAAGCGGCGGCGGATCTGGATATCGGGATTATTGCGATCCGGGGTGGCGGGGCGTGGTAAGGTGTTGAGGTGCGCTCCCCTATCATTTGTTCTTGAGAGGGAGTCCATTCGATCCAAACGCGAAACCGCATTCAGTCTTTATCTCCGCACCGGCCGGCGTATCGGGCCGGATGCGATCGAGGTGAAATTCAACCCCTGGCATGACGAGGAAAATGGCCGCTTCACCTTCCGCGGGCAGGGCCGCTATTTCGGCGCCACGGGTGGCAATGCAAATGCGCCTTCGTCCCGTCCCGGTGGCACCGGCGTCGCACGGCCATCGTCACCGTTGGCGACAAGGAGAAATGGTGCTCCTGATCGCGATCGCTTTCGCGCCGATCACCCCGCCAATCATTCGCTCTACATGGTCAAACAGGGCGACACGCTCAGCCGTATCGCCGCCCAGCGCCAGGGGCTGACGGCTGCGGACCTCGCCTGGCTGAACAACATGCCGCTCGATCAACCCTTGCAGATCGGACAGCGATTGAAGCTGCCACATCAGGCCTATCTGGATGCGGGGCGGGCAGCCAAGAACAAGTTCGTCGCTCTTGCCCATTATATGGATACGCATGGCGGGGACTTGCCGCCCGATCCGGCTGATCCGCCGTCGCTGGAAAGCCAGCTACTGAACTCGAACTGGCAGCGGGAAGTGAGAAATGGCTATGCGTTCGATATCGATGTCATCGCTCGCCCAAGAGACATCAATGCCGAACTCACGGATGGGCCGATCGCCAAGCGCTCCCGCCAAGCGCAAGCTCAGGCAGGTCAGCCGGATCGTCGCCCCAGTGACGATGGCGGTCATTTCATTGCTGCCCGTTTCAACGGTCCCGGCGACAGCTTCAACCATTTCGCCCAGGATCGGAATTTCAATCGAGGCGCCTACCGCACTATGGAAGACGGGTGGACGCGGGCACTACGCAACGGAAAGAAGGTCTTTGTCCATATCGTTCCCTTCTATGAGGGAGCGTCAAAACGGCCCTATCGAATCCATGTCACTTGGCGCATCAACGGCGTCGACGAATCCCGGGATTTCTCGAACGAAAGAAAAGGCCGGCCTCATGAGCGATAAACTCGATACCCTGGGACCGCTCATGAACGAGATCGGTCAAGAATTGGCCAGCTTGGTCGGAGGCGATCCAAATGGCGTGTTTCTGTATGTGGAAATCGGAGACGGTTGGGTAAGCCCCAGCGTTTTCAAGGATGAAGGCGACGTCGTTCGTTATTATAATCCGCGCGACACAAATCTCAGCGATATGCTTTGGGAAGCCTGGTATCTGGAACCCGACGGCCCCAACATGCGCTGGTCGGTGTTGGAATATATGATCACTGGGAAGAAATTTCATGTCAGCTTTCGATATCCTGAAGAGGTGGATGTCGAAGTTATCGATAGCACGCGCCGCGAGCTGGCTTTGCGCGCGCGTTTCGGCGACAAGCCGGTCGTCTATCCGCCGCCGCCCAAGAGCGCGTTCGAATTGCAGCCCTGACTTGCCAGGCCGCGGATTGCGCCCTGGCCCAAAGGCCCCATATTACGCCCATGTCGATCCAGATCCGCACCAGCCTTGAAGAACCCGAAACCGGCCAGGACTTTGTGCCGCACCGGCCGGCGCGCCCGGAGAAGAGCGAGGGCGGACGGCCCTTTACCCTGGTCAGCGACTATGAACCGTCGGGCGACCAGCGCACCGCGATCCCCGAACTGGTCGAACAGGCGCGAGCGGGCGAGCGCGACCAGGTTCTGCTGGGCGTCACGGGTTCCGGCAAGACCTTCACCATGGCCAAGGTGATCGAGGCGATGCAGCGTCCGGCGCTGATCCTGGCGCCCAACAAGATTCTCGCGGCGCAGCTCTATGGCGAGTTCAAGAGCTTCTTCCCCGACAATGCGGTCGAATATTTCGTCAGCTATTACGACTATTACCAGCCCGAAGCCTATGTCGCGCGGTCGGACACCTATATCGAGAAGGAAAGCTCGGTAAACGAGAGCATCGACCGGATGCGGCATTCGGCCACCCGCGCGCTGCTGGAGCGGGACGATGTGATCATCGTGGCGTCCGTCTCCTGCCTCTATGGCATCGGGTCGGTCGAAACCTATTCGGCGATGACCTTCTCCATGAAGAAGGGCGGGATCGAGGACCAGCGCGAGATCATCCGCAAGCTGGTGGCGCTCCAGTATAAGCGCAACGATGCCGGTTTCGCGCGCGGCAATTTCCGCGTGAAGGGCGACAATCTGGAAATCTTCCCGTCCCATTATGAGGATACGGCCTGGCGGATCAGCTTCTTCGGCGACGAGATCGAAGAGATTGTCGAATTCGATCCGCTATCCGGCAGGAAGGTCGCCAGCCTTGATTACGTGAAGGTCTTTCCCAACAGCCACCATGTGACGCCCGGCCCGACCTTGAAGCAGGCGATGGAGGCGATACGGTTCGAGCTGACCGAACGGCTGAAGGAACTGGAGGCCGAGGGCAAGCTGCTGGAGGCGCAGCGGCTGGAGCAGCGCACCAATTTCGACCTGGAGATGATCGCGGCGACCGGAAGCTGCGCGGGGATCGAGAATTACAGCCGCTTCCTGACCGGTCGCCTGCCCGGCGAGCCGCCGCCGACTTTGTTCGAATATCTGCCCGAAAATGCGATGCTGTTCGTGGACGAAAGCCACCAGACCGTGCCGCAGATCGGCGCAATGGCGCGCGGCGACCATCGGCGCAAGATCACGCTCGCCGAATATGGTTTCCGCCTGCCCAGTTGCATCGACAATCGCCCGCTGCGCTTCAACGAATGGGACGCGATGCGGCCGCAGACGGTCAGCGTCTCCGCCACGCCCGGCCCGTGGGAGATGGAGCAGACCGGCGGCGTGTTCAGCGAACAGGTCATCCGCCCTACCGGCCTCATCGACCCGCCGGTCGAGATCAAGCCGGTCGAGGACCAGGTCGACGACCTGATCAACGAATGCCGCAAGGTCGCGGCGCAGGGATACCGCACGCTCGTTACCACCCTGACCAAGCGGATGGCCGAAGACCTGACCGAGTTCATGCATGAGGCGGGGATCAAGGTCCGCTACATGCACAGCGATGTCGAGACGCTGGAGCGTATCGAGCTGATCCGCGACCTCAGGCTCGGCGTCTATGACGTGCTGATCGGCATCAACCTGCTGCGCGAGGGGCTCGACATTCCCGAATGCGGACTGGTGGCGATATTGGACGCGGACAAGGAAGGCTTCCTGCGCAGCGAAACGTCGCTGATCCAGACGATCGGCCGCGCCGCGCGTAATGTGGAGGGGCGTGTCATCCTCTATGCCGACCGGATTACCGGATCGATGGAGCGAGCGCTCAACGAAACGTCGCGCCGGCGCGAGAAGCAGGAGGCGTACAACCTCGAACACGGCATCACGCCGACCACGATCAAGCGCAATATCGGCGATATCATCGCCCATGTGGCATCCAAGGATCAGGTCACGGTCGAGACGGGCCTGGAGGACCGCCCGCACCTCGTCGGCCATAATCTGCGCGCCTATATCGAGGATCTGGAGAAGAAGATGCGCGCGGCGGCGGCGGACCTGGAGTTCGAGGAAGCCGGCCGCATCCGCGACGAGATCCGCAAGCTGGAAGCGGAGGAACTGGGCCTGCCGGCGGACCAGCAGGTGGCCGCGCCACGCGGCCGCGCGACCGAGGGCAAGCCGGGGACGCGCAAGGGTCGCTTCGGGAAGACCACGCGGAAGTTCGGGCGGTGATACGCCGCCGCCTGCTCCTGATCGGTGCAGCGCTGGGCATCGGCCTCGTCATCATGCTGGCCGAAAATGTGGCAGCCGATATCGTCGTCGGACGGACGCCCTTCACGAACGGACGCCTGGGCTTCATCGATGCGCCCGATGGCGTCGTATTGCATTTCGCCATCGCGGCGCTGCCCATGCTGGCACTCGCGCTGATCGGCAGTTCCCGGCGATGGCTCTGGGCGGTGGCGATCGGCATGACCACGCTGTTCGCGACCTTTGCCGTCTGGCAGTTGAGGCAAGATTATCTCGCCGACTTTGCAGGCGGCGCGAATATCGGCCTCGGCATCATCATGATGGCATCGCCCTGGATCACGCTGATCGTGATGGGCGTCATGGCATTGCTCGTGCGAATCATCGGCGCCCGATCAGGACCGGGCGCCGTTTAGACAGGAATCAATGCGTCCGGCTGGTCACCTTGGCGGTGCCGTCGGGCAGCACCTCGATCAGATGGGCGGTTTCGTTGTTGCACTGGGCCTTCCAGCCCTTGACGCCCGGCCGGATTTCGGCGCGTTCCGAGCCAGTGACCGAGGGGCAGGCAACGCCCGATGCCTTGATCGCCTTTTCCAGCACGCCGTTGCGCAGGTCTGGATCGAGCTTGGCGACTTCAGCCGCCGCGCCGGTTTCGGGCATGGTCCGGTTCTCGACCGCCGCTCCCTCATCGCCGCCGCCGCAGGAGGCGAGAAACAGCGCCGTGGCCAGAAGCATCATAGTTCGCACGTCTTGTCCTCCATCAACTTCATCACGCCGTTCGAGACGTCAGCCTCTCAACAAAGGCGCAGCAGCAAAATATCCGTCAATTGCCCTGACCGGGCGCACGCTGCGTGAGTCGGCTGCTTTCCAGCAGCGGCAATCCACCCTCGGTCGGCACATAGATGAGACTGGCATCCTTGTTGTCGATCGCCTGGATCTGCAGGTAGCGCAGATAGCCGGCCGGCCCGCCCAGACTGTCCTGCAGGATGCGGTTGGCCCGCGCCGCGCCCTCCGCCCGGACGACTTCGGCGTCGGCCAGCATCTTGGCGCTTTCCAGCTTCGCCCGCGCTTCCAGCACGGCGATCTGGCGCGAGGACTGCGCTTCGGCCAGCGCGGCGCGCCCTGCCTGTTCCTTGCTGTAGACATTATAGGTGGGACAGCCCCACAGCACGCCCGACAATGTCAGGGCGAAGAGAAGCACGATCCCCAGCATACCGGTCGCAGACAGTCGCATCATTTCCCCCTGCTCATTTGTCCGAAGCTTTTTCACCAGGGGTGAAAGCAGCTTCATGGCTCAGTCCGCAAATCCGTCGGTCGCGCGGATCAGCGCGTCCAATATGCCCGGTTCGTTGAAGGCATGACCGGCGCCCTCGATCATTTCGAAGCGCGCCTGCGGCCAGACGCGGTGCAGCGCCCAGGCGGTTTCGGCCGGGCAGGCCATGTCGTAGCGGCCCTGGACGATGACGCCGGGAATATCGGCCAGCTTGCCTGCCTCGCGGATCAACTGGCCATCTTCCAGCCAGCCACGATGGACGAAATAATGATTTTCGATCCGGGCGAAGGCGAGCGCGAAATCATCGCCCTCATGGGTAGCGGACAGCGCGTCGTCGGGCAGCAGGCGGATGGTTTCACCCTCCCAGACGCTCCAGGCCTTGGCGGCGGCGACCTGCGCGGCGCGATCGTCACCGGTCAGGATACGGCGATAGGCGCCGACCATGTCGCCGCGCTCGCCTTCCGCAATCGGGGCGACAAAGCGTTCCCACTTGTCGGGATAGATGCGGCTGGCGCCCTGTTGATAATACCAGTCGATCTCTGACTGGCGGATGGTGAAGATGCCGCGCAGCACCAGCTGCGTGACGCGCGCGACATGCGCCTGCGCATAGGCCAGCGCCAGCGTCGAACCCCAGCTGCCGCCGAAGACCAGCCACTGGTCGACGCCCATCATCTCGCGCAAGCGCTCGATATCGGCGACCAGATGCCAGGTGGTGTTGGCGTCGAGATTGGCGTGCGGGGTCGATCGGCCACAGCCGCGCTGGTCGAACAGGAGTACGTCATAGCGGGCGGGATCGAACAGGCGGCGATGGTCGGGCGAGATGCCGCCGCCCGGCCCGCCATGCAGAAAGACTGCGGGCTTGGCGCCGGGCGTGCCGGACCGTTCCCAATAGAGGCTGTGGCCATCGCCTACGTCAAGATGACCAGTGGCGTAGGGTTCAATCGGCGGATAGAGGCTGCGCATGACACCGTCCTAACAGGCGGCGGGACGAAGCGAAATGGGGGTTTGACGCAATGCGGACGATGAAGATCATGCTGGGCGCACTGGCGCTGATGCTGGGCGTGCAGGGGGCGAATGCCAAGCCCGCCGCGCCGGCAAGCCCCAGGCGGCTGGTGATCGTCGATGACGACATGATCGGCCTCAACGGCGTGCCGCTGCTGTTGCTGCAAAGCCCGGATGTCGAGGTGCTGGGCATCACCACCACCAGCGGATCGGTGTGGCGTGACACCGCGACCGCCTATGCGCTGCGCACGCTGGAGATATTGGGCCGGACCGACGTGCCGGTGGTGCCGGGCGCGACCTTCCCGCTGCTCAACAGCGCCGAGGCGACCAAGCGCTGGGAAGGCCAATATGGCCGGCTGGTGTTCAAGGGGCCATGGACCGATTACTGGCCGGGCGACACGATCCAGGAACATCCCGGATCGACCGATCCGACCAAGGTGCCCGACCTGCCAATCGGCAACCCGAAGACGAAGCCCAGCGCCGAGATTGCCGCCGCCTTCCTGGTGCGGATGGTGAAGGCGCATCCGGGTGAGATCACCCTGTTCGCGACCGGGCCGATGACCAATATCGCGATCGCCCAGAGCCTGGACCCCAGCTTTGCCGCCAATGTGAAGGAAATCCTCTATATGGGCGGCAGCCTGGCCCCGCATCAGGTACTGGAAGGGCCGTCGGCCGAGCAGTTTGCCCGCGAATTCGTCAATTCGCCGCGCCGCGAGTTCAACATCCGCTGGGACCCCGAAGCGGCGAAGATCTTTGCCCATGCGCCGTGGAAGAAGATCAGCATGATCCCGGTCGATCCGTCCACCGGCACGCAATGGACCCGCGCCTTCCTCGACGGGCTGAAGCCCGCCCATACCCCGTTGACCGATCTGTTCCAGACCGGGCTGGAGCCGGGCTATCCGATGTGGGACGAGATCGTCGCCATGGCCTGGCTCGATCCGGAGATCGTGACGAAGGACGAGACTTTGTGGGTCGATTTCGAGACCAGCCAGACGGCGGCTTATGGTGACACGCTGTCCTGGACGGAATCCTATCGCCCGCATCTGGGCGAGCAGGCGCAGCGCGTGATCCTGTCGGTCGACCGGGCGAAGATGGAGGCGGCGATGGCGCGCCTCTATATGCGCCCCGTCGGCAAGGCCGCGAAATAGGCGCTATTTCCGCTTCTTCTTCGTGCCGTGCCTGATGCTGGGCTTGGCCTTTGCTTTGGGGCAGGGCCAGGCCTGGCGCGTGGCGGTGAAGACCAGGGCGGAGGCGGACTGGGCGCGCTTGTCCGGATTGGCACGCAGATAGTCGACGGTGGCGCCCTTCAACTGGTTGAGCGTTACATCGGCGGGGATGCAGCTTTTGAGACCGTTCACCTCGCGCGTGGTGTTGAACGCATCGACTGCGCCGGCGACATAGCCGACGCATTCATAGCTTTTCTCGAAAAAAGCCTTGTCGTTGCGGTCGGCGGTGCAGCTTTGCAGCAGCGCCTCGCCCGAATAGAAGCCGGCCTGAGCGCTGCCCGGCGACAGGCCCGCCGCCGCGACCAGTATCAGGCCGCTTGCCCTCCGGATCATCATGCGCGTGCCTCCCGCCTTATGAGGATGCGTCCGCCTTCCGATAAGACTGGACATGCAGGGGAGGGAAAACCGCTTCAAGCGACTTTGTGTCCGGCAGCACATAGACATAGCCGCCCTTTTTCAGAAATTGCGGGCGCAGGCCGCGATTGTAGAAGGCGATCGGCACGTTGATGCAGCCAAAGGTGATGCGATTATCTTCGATCGTCGGCGACAGCATCCGCTCGCGCCGCTTTTCCTTGGGATTGCCCCTGGGGATGGTGTGCATCGCGACCGAGGTCGCATAATCGACCCACAGCACGCGTTGCTTGCCCGCCGCGAGGCCGAACTTGGCGAGGAAGCGGCCGGCCGGCGTGGTCTTTTCCGCCGGGCCGATCTCCGCCAGGCTCTTCTTGCCCACGCCAGGCGTGGCATCGTCTCCGGGCGCAATGCCGATCAGCACCGGCGCATCGGCCAGCGCCTTCCCCTTGGCATCGAACAGGAAGACATGGGCCGCCTGCTTGTCGACGATGGCATAGGGCAGACCGTGATTGTCGCCGGTCGCGGCGATCCAGTCGATGACCCGGCGCGCATCGGGCGATCGCGGGGGTTCAGGCGCGGACTTTTCAGCCGCAGGCGCTTCGGGCGCGGCCGCCAGCGCGGGGGAGGCACCGTACAGCGCCAGCATCGCCAGCGCCCATGGGAATTTGTGCATGGAGGAGCATATCCGGGAATGGGGCCGGCGCCCCCAACAAGCGAGGGCGCCGGCACGGGGTCGGGACCAGCCCGACCGGATCAGTTACGTGATCAGTTGCGCGATCAATTTCTGGCGCGCTTGGTCTTGGCTTCGCGCATCTGCTGCTCGACACCGTCTACGCGGGCGTTCAGCTGATCGAGGCGCTGGCCGTTATTCTGGGCCTGACCGGCGGCCGACTGGGCCTGGGCCAGAGCCTGCTGCGCCGTGCCGTCGGTGGTCTGCAGCTTGGCGTCGAGCGCATCGACGCGCTGGTTCACGGTCGCCACCTGTTCGCGCACGAAGGATTTCGTGGCACAGCCACCCAGCCCCAGCGAGCCCACCAATACCATGGCAATGGGGGCTAATTTCATCGGGTGCGACATCATTTTCTCCTTATCATCTGCCCCCGATCCGTCCCAAGCCGAGCCCGTTAACCATGACAATATGATTGGGCCTGAACGTGCATGCGCAGAGCCGAGTGGACGCGGTGCGCCTGCCCCGCCCTTCGACCAACGACCGGAATCGATCGACCGGCATCGACGCGGATCGTTGAACGGGCGCGCGATCGGGCGCATGCTGGCCCACCTTCCATGAGGGGAAAATCCATGCGCCTGATGCTTGCCCTGGCCCTGAGCGGCCTTGCCCTGTCCATGCCGATCGCCGCCCTTGCCAAAACGGATTTTGCCGCCGCCGTGGCTGCCCCAAAGCGTCCGGCCGACGCCCGCGCGCTGGACGAGAGCCGCAAGCCGGCGGAGACGCTGGCGTTCCTGGGCCTCAAGCCCGGCATGAAGGCGGCCGACATCATGACCGGATCGGGCTATTGGGCAGAGATCATGGCCGATGCGGTCGGCCCCAAGGGCAAGGTGACCGGGTTCGAGCCCAGCCAATTCTACGCCAGCGAGGAAGAGAAGCCCAAATGGGCGGCGCTGGTCGCGCGCCGGCCGGAGGTCGACTGGGTGCGCTATCCGTTCGAAGCCTTCGCGGCGGCGGCCGACAGTTTCGACTTCACCATCATCAATCTGAGCTACCATGATCTCTACTGGCAGTCGGACAAGTTCGGCATTCCGCGCACCGACCCCGATGCCTTCGTGAAGACGCTCTATGCTGCGACGAAACCGGGCGGGATCGTCGGCATCATCGACCATGTCGGCCCGGCCGGCGACACCCGCGCCGTCGTGGACGAGCTGCACCGGATCGATCCGGCGGTGGTGAAGGCCGACTTCCTGCGCGCCGGATTCGTGCTGGAGGCGCAGAGTCCACTGCTCGTCAATCCGGCCGACGATCACAGCAAGCTGGTGTTCGATCCCGCCATTCGCGGCAAGACCGATCGCTTCCTCTACCGCTTCCGCAAGCCGAAATGAGGCGGCGGATTTGAGCGCAAGGCGCGGGATGACGCCGCGCCGCGCGCCGCCCATGCTGCACGCCATGGACCTCACCGACCTTGACCGGCATGGCGCCGCGCGCCTGCCTGCCCTGCTTTCCCCGGACCAGTGCGATGCGATCGTCGCGCTATGGGATCAGCCCCATGCCTTCCGCAAGGAGGTGGTGATGGCGCGCCATGGCTATGGCCGGGGGCGCTATCGCTATTTCACTTACCCGCTGCCCGAGCCGGTCGCCGCATTGCGCGCGATGCTCTATCCGCCGCTGGCGCAGGTCGCCAATCGCTGGGCGGCGATGCTGGGGAGCGATGCGCTCTATCCCGCCCGTCACGCCGATTTCCTGAACCAGTGCGCGCTCGGCGGCCAGGACAAGGCGACGCCCTTGCTACTGCGCTATGAGGCGGGCGACTGGAATGCGCTGCATCAGGATGTCTATGGCGCGACCATCTTCCCGTTGCAGGCGGCGATCCTGCTGTCGGAGCCGGAAGCGGACTTCACCGGCGGCGCCTTCATCCTGACCGAACAGCGCCCGCGCATGCAGTCGCGGCCCGAAATGGTGCCGCTGCGCAAGGGCGATGCCGTGGTCTTCCCGGTGCGCGAGCGGCCGGTGATGGGCACGCGCGGCGTCCACCGAGTGCAGATGCGCCATGGCGTCAGCCGGCTCCTGTCCGGCATGCGCCATACGCTGGGCATCATCTTCCACGACGCCCAGAGCTAGGGCCAATCGACATTCAGCCCTGACGGCCTGCAAATGGCGGTTCTCCGCGCTTCCGGTGCTCACGTACTTTAAGTACGCTGCGTTGAAACGAGGCACGTGACTCGTTTCAAGGGTCACGGAAAACCACCATTTTCGTCACGTCATCATCTGAATGTCGATCGCCCCTAAGCGAGGCGGCGACACCGCCGCCCCGCCCTTTTCAATCAATCCAGCGCCGGATCCTCATATTTGAACGGATCGCTGACCGCCGGCTGGGTCGGCAGCGGCATGCGTGGCAGCGTCTTGTCGCTGTTCGCCGCCTGCAGCAGCAGGCCGGCGAGGACGACCGCGCCCTGGCGCATATCCTCCGCCTTCAGATGATCGAAGGTGTCGATGCCGCTGTGATGGACCCGGCTTTCATAGTCGAGCGGATCCTGGATGAACTGGTAGCCCGGCACGCCGATCGCCTGCATATATTCATGGTCGGTGCCGTCGGTCGGCTGCGACACGACATTGCCGGCGCCCATGCTGGCAAAGGGGCTCAGCCATTCGCGCAACAGCGAGACGGCCGCGACATTGCGTTCGGCATAGAGGCCGCGCAGCTTGCCCGAGCCATTGTCGATGTTGAAATAGGCTTTCAGGTCCGCATAGCCGGGCTTGGGCGTGATCGGGAAACGGGTCTTGTAGCGGAAATACATTTCCTCCCGCCCCTGTTCCTCCTTCGGCCCCGGTGCGCGGGTGGCGAGATATTCGTCGACATAGGCCATGGAGCCGAACAGCCCCTGTTCCTCGCCCGACCATAGCGCGAAGCGGATCGTCCGCTTCGGTTTGATCCCGAGTGATTTGAGGATGCGTGCAGCCTCCATGATCATGGCGCTGCCCGCGCCATTGTCCGCCGCGCCATCGCCCGCGACCCAGCTGTCGAGATGCGCGCCGGCCATGACATAGCCGGCCTTGGGATCGCTGCCGGGAATATCGGCCAGGATGTTGTAGGCGTTGACGTCGCTGTCGTCGAAACGGACGTCGCTGTTGATTTCAAGCACAGGCGCCGGGCCGGTCTTGGCGAGGCGAGCGAGACGGCGATAATCTTCCGCCGCGATCTCGACGCCGGGCAGCGCGGCCGTGTCGTTGACGCCGAAATCATAGCCTTCGCCATGCAGCAGCTTGCCGTCGCGATAGGATTGACGCGCCCAGCCGACCGCCCCCTCGGCCTTCAGGAAGGCCTCCAGCTTGCGGATGAAGCTGAGGCGCTTCATCAGCCGCTCCAGCGACGCCGGATCATTCTTGGGCTGCTCGAACCTGTCGAGCTTCTCGATATCCTCGCCCTTCAGCCGCTGGAAGGCGGCCTCATTCGGCTCGTCGCCCGTGCCGGGCAGCGACACCAGCACGATCTTGCCGGCGAGCTTGCCGCGCCAGGCGTCGAAATCGCGCTCCTTCTTCATCGGCGCAACGATGATCGGCGCACTCAGCACGCCATTGGTCGGCGGCGTCCAGGCAATAGGGATGGCGGTGAGCTGGATCGGGCGGGGGCTGACCATCCTGACCGACGAACCGGCGATCCACCAGCCGCGACCGAAGCGGAAGCCCTGCTTGCGGACATTGGAAAGGCCCCATTGGCGAAACTGGTCGGCGGTCCAGGCCTCGGCCTGCCGCATCTGCGGTGAGTTGGTCATGCGCCCACCGATATCGTCGGTCAGATGCTGGGCGATCTGCATCACCTGGCTGTGGTTCAGCCCTTCGTCGATGACGCGGTTGAGATCGTCGGGCTGCTGCGCGGCGACCGGCGCGGCCAGGCACAGCAAGGGCAGCAGGATGATGGAATGGCGCATATAATCCCCCTTCGTCCGGCCGTCAGGCGCGGCCGCGAAAGCCCGTCTATGCCCGACTGACGCGGGACCGCAAGTGAGGCCGGTCACACCCCGAAACCATATTTGTTGCGCCATGTGACGCGCCGTTACACTTTGCGACAAATCTGTCTTGGCCATGCCAGAATTTTGCGACAAGTGCCGGCTAAACGAGATCCTGCCAGGGTCCAGATTAGGGGTAAATTCGCGTGCGCAAGATAACGTCGCTGCTGCTGTTTTCATTGATGCCGGGCGTGGCGCCTGGCGCGCTGATGGCGCAGGAAACCGAACAGAAGGCTCCGCCGGCACAGGGCGACGAGGGCGACGAGATCATCGTCACCGGCGCGGTCCAGCGCGGCGCGGTGCCCGGCGACATCAAACCCGAACAGCAATTGTCGCCCGCCGATGTCCGGGCGCTGGGCGTCACGTCGATTTCCGAAATCATCACCGAATTGTCACCACAGACCAATGGCACGCCAGTCATCCTGCTCAATGGCAAACGCATTTCCAGCTTCTCGGAAATTTCCGACCTGCCATCCGAAGCGGTGTCGCGGGTCGACATTCTGCCCGAGGAAGTGGCCCTGTCCTATGGCTATGCGCCGACGCAGAAGGTGGTGAACATCGTCCTGCGCCAGCGTTTCCGCGCGACCACTGTCGATCTGCGCGGGGGCACGACGACCGATGGCGGGCGCGAAAATGGCCAGGGCGAAGTGGGCGTTCTGCGCATCCAGGGCGACAATCGGCTGACGCTGAACGTCAAATATAGCCGGGCCAACAATCTGCTGGAGAGCGAGCGCGGCATCAATGCTGCGGCGCCCAACATGCCCTATTCGCTGGCCGGCAACATCACCGCGATCGACCGCGGGACGGAGATCGACCCGGCCCTGTCGGCGGCCGCCGGCCAGACCGTGACGGTCGCCAGCGTGCCCGGCAGCGTCGCCAATGGCGCGCCCAGCCTCAATGATTTCGTCGCCGGCGCGAACCAGACCAGCGTCAGCAATCTGAGCAAATATCGCACGCTCAGCCCCGCGACCGAGAATTTTTCCGCCAACGCGACGCTGGCGCGCGCGCTGGGCGGCGTATCGGCGACGATCAACGGCCGGCTGGAACTGTCCGACAATGATTCGCTCCAGGGCCTGTCGGCCGCCGCCCTCACCCTGCCCGGCGGCAATCCCTTCGCCACCTTTGGCGACGATATCCGCCTCTATCGCTATCTGGAACAGGCCGGCGCGCTGGGGCAGAAGATCCGCGGCACCACCGGCCATGTCGGCGTCACGCTGAACGGCCGGCTGGGCGGCACCTGGCAATGGTCCTTCACCGGCAATGGCGACATTTCCGACACCCGCACCCGGACCGATCGCGGCGTCGACACGGGCGGCATTCAGGCCGCGCTCGATGCCGGATCGGCCAGCGTCAATCCCTATGGTGCCTTCACCGCCGACCTGCTGCAATCGCGCCTGACCGACCGCGCCCGGTCGCAATCGCGCGCGATCGGCGGCGACATGCTGGTCAGCGGATCGCTGCTGACCCTGCCGGCCGGCAATGTCATGACGTCAGTGCGGGTTGGCGCGTCGGCCAACGGCTTTGAAAGCAATTCGGTGCGGTCGGGCGTGGAGCGCGCCCTCGACTATAATCGTGAGATTGCAAGCGGACAGGTCAGCTTCGACATACCGCTGACCAGCCGGTCCAAGGGTTTCCTGGGGGCGATCGGCGATGTCGGCGTCAACATGAACGCCGGGGCGCAGCATCTGTCGGATTTCGGCACGCTGTCGACACTGGGCTATGGCCTGCGCTGGCGGCCGGTGCCGGCGGTGCAGTTGCTGGTGTCGGCCAATCAGGACAAGTCGGCGCCGACCGGCACGCAGATCAACGATCCGGTGATTTCGACGCCCAACGTGTCGGTGTTCGACTATGCCACCGGCCAGACGGTGTTCGTCACGCAATTTTCCGGCGGCAATCCCGACCTGCGGTCCAGCACGCGGGACCAGTTCCGCATCAATGCCCGGATCAAACCGTTCGAGACGCCGAACCTGACGCTGACGGCCACCTATCTCAACAGCCGGACCAGCAACCCCATTTCCGCCTTCCCGACGCCGACGCCCGCGATCGAGGCGGCCTTCCCGCAGCGCTTCATGCGCGACGAGGATGGTCAGTTGCTGAGCATCGACGGCCGGCCGATCAACTATCTGCGTTCGCAGAGCGAGCAGTTGCGCTGGGGCTTCGACCTGTCCCTCTCGCTGAAGTCGCATATCCAGAAGGTGATCGAGGCGTGGCGCGCAGCCGGCGCCAAGCCCGAGGATCGGCCCAAGGAATTGCAGGACATGCGTGCAGCCTTCGGCAATCGCGGCCCGCGCGACGGCGCGCAGGGCAATCGCGAGGGCGGTCCGTCACGCGGCGAGGGCAATGACGGCGCGCCCCGCGGCGAAGGCGACAACAACCAGCGCGGCAATGATGGCCCCGGTGGCCAGAATGGCGGTCAAGGTGGCGGCGACAATGCGCAGGGCGGTGGCGATGGTCCGCGCGGACCGGGTGGTCCCGGTGGTCCGGGCGGCGGCTTTGGTGGGCCGGGCGGTTTCCGTGGCCCCGGCGCCGGCCAGGCCGGCGGGCGGCTGACCTTCAGCCTCTATCATACCTGGCACCTGACAGAGAGCATCCTGATCGCGCCGGGCGTGCCCGAACTCAACCTGCTCGACGGCGATGCAGTCGGCTCCTCGGGCGGGCAGCCGCGTCACGAATTGCAGGCCCGTGTCGGCTATGTGAACAATGGCATTGGCGGCCGGCTGGGCGTGAACTGGGAAAGCGGCACCCATGTCGATGGCGCACTGGGCGGCAGTTCGCGGCTGGACTTTGGTAGCCTGGCCACGGCCAATCTGCGGCTGTTCGCCAATTTCGGCCAGATGCCCAGCCTGGTGAAGGCCCATCCCTTCCTGCGCGGTGCGCGCGTGTCGATCGGGATCGACAATATCTTCAACACCCGCCGCGACGTGACCGACGCGACCGGAGCGACGCCGGTCCGCTATCAGCAGGGCTATCTCGATCCGCTCGGCCGGACCGTGTCGGTCAGCTTCCGCAAGCTGTTCTTCTGAAAGATCGGCCGGTCGGGCAATGCCCGGCCGGCCTTCATCCTCTATCCGGCCAGCGCCTTGGGCTGACTACGGAGCAGGGCGAGGTCGATTGGAGCGGCGAACTCCACCCCCATGCGGTCCTCGCGCGACCAGCGGGTGGTCGCGTCGACGCTCTGCCCTTCAGACAGGTCGATCGCGAACTGCGTGCCTTCGGGCACATTCCACAGCCCCTCGATCATCGCGCCGGTGGCGGAGATGTTGCGGATGCGGCCATTATAGACATGGCCGTCATGATGGACGGCAACCGTGCGCAGCATCGCCTTGCGCTCCGGCCGGCTCGACTGGAAACCCTCCGACCGGGCGGAGACGCCATTGGTGCGCTGGCCTTCCAGCACCTGCGCGGCGGGCATCGGCCGGCCGTAGATATAGCCCTGGATATGGCTGCACCCCAATTGCCGGATCAGGTCCAGCTCGTCGCGCGTCTCGGCCCCTTCCGCCGTGGTGTCCATGCCCAGTGCCTCGGCCAGGCTGACGATCGCCTTGATGATCGCGCTGTTGCGGCTGCCCCGGATCGCGGCGCCACGCACGAAGCTCTGGTCGATCTTGATCTTGTCGAACGGCGCCTTCTTCAGATAGCCGAGCGACGAATAGCCGGTGCCGAAATCGTCGAGTGCCAGCCGCACGCCCAGCCCCTTGAGCCGGGTGAACATCGCGTCGGTGCCGGCGTCGTCGTTCAGGAACACGCTTTCGGTGATTTCCAGCTCCAGCCGTTCGGACGCCAGTTGCGCGCTCGCCAGCGCCTGCATGACGGTGGTCGGGAAGCCGGGATTGGCAAATTGCATCGCCGACACATTGACCGCGACGCGGATATCCTGTTCCCACTGCGCAGCGTCACGACAGGCAGTCCGCATCACCCATTCGCCGATCGGCGCGATCAGACCGCTATCCTCTGCAATGGGGACAAACAGCGCCGGCGATATCGGCCCGCGCGTCGGATGATCCCAGCGCAGCAAGGCTTCATAGCCCGTAATGCGCTCCGTCGTCGAACAGACGATCGGCTGATAGACAAGATGCAGGCCGTCCGCCGTCAGGGCGTGGCGCAGATCCTGCTCCAATTGGCGACGGTCTTCCGCATCGGCGTGCATGTCGGCCGAATAGAAGCGATAGACGCCGCGCCCATCGCCCTTTGCCTTGTAGAGCGCCAGGTCCGCATTGCGGATCAGGGCATCGGCGGTGACGCCATCTTCCGGACAAAAGGAAATGCCGATCGACACGCCGATCACCACCCCCGTGCCCTCGATCGAATAGGGTTGCGATACGGCGCTGATGATCGCCTGTGCCAGCAGGCCGAGCCGGTTGCGGTCATGGCGGCCATGGACCAGCACCTTGAACTCGTCGCCGCCCTGGCGCCCGACCAGCCCCTGATTGCCGACCACGCGCTGCAGCCGCTGGCTGACCTGGCGCAGCAGCGCGTCGCCGGCCGGATGGCCGAGCGTGTCGTTGACGCTCTTGAACCGGTCGAGGTCGAGCATCATCAGCGCACATTCGCCCTGCTTGCCGCGCGAACCGAGCACCGCCTGCTCCAGCGCCTGCAACATCTGCACCCGGTTGGCGAGACCGGTCAGCGAATCATATTGGGCCAGGCGCGTCACTTCCGCCTGGCTGCGCCGCATTTCGGTCAAGTCGGTGCCCGATCCGCGAAAGCCGTGGAACTGGCCATATTCGTTGAACACCGGTTCGCCCGAGATCGACCACCAGCGTTCCTCGCGCGCGATCGCGGCGCGCACGGCGATGTCGGCAAAGCCGGTCCGGGCCGAGAGGTGGAAGCCGAGCGTCCGCTCGCCATCGCCCTGTTGCCGGTCGCCCTGCTGGATGATGTCGGTGAGCAGCCGCCCGATCAGGCTGCCCACTTCCACGCCCAGCGGTCCGGCCAGGGTTGCCGAAATATAGGTGATACGGCTCTGGCGGTCGGTTTCCCAGAACCACCCACGGCCGGACAGTTCATATTCTTCCAGCAGCCGGTCGGATCGCTGCGCCTTGAGATCCTGCTGATGCTGTTCGATCGCCCGCTCCCGGTCCGCCGCCGCCTGACGCAGGGTGGCGATCGCCATCACCGCCAGGCAACTGGCCAGCAGCCCCAGATGCACCATGCCCGCATGGGCGATGCCGGCCACCAGCAACGCCCCCATGAAATAGCTGAGCCCCAGCAGGCGCCGATCGCCGACGATGCAGACCGCCAGCAGCGCGATCGCCATTTCGGGCACCGCCGACGGTATGGCCGCGCCATTGCCCTGCGCCAGCCACAGGCTGAAGCTCAAGCCCGAGCAGAAGAGCGCAGGCAGCATCAGCCAATTCTGGATATGGGGCCGCAAATTGCGGAACAGCCCCCAGCGCGGCACCAGCATCAGCAGCCCATCGATCAGCACCACGGCGCACAGCAGGGCGCCATGTTCCGGCCGAGCAAGGGAGAGCATGCCGAGCAAAGCCGCGACGCACAGCTTGGCCAGCAGCATCAGCGGCCAGAGCGCAGCGACATGGGTGAAACTTCGCGAAATCCAGGTAGCGGCGACGTCCGTGCCGCTTTCGGCCAGCCCCAGCGAGACAAGCAGGCTCGCGGTCCTGGCCGGCGCATCCGGATCATGTTTGCGGACAATAGCCATGCCGATCGTCTAACCGACAAAGCTTGAGAAGCGATTACCCGCCGGGTCCGGGAGATTCCCGGATATTCAGATATCTGCCGGCAACGCCGATCAGACGCGCATCGGCATCAGCACATAAAGGGCAGGGCTGCGGTCATTTTCGCGGATCAGCGTCGGCGCGGCGGCGTCGGCCAGGTGCAGTTCGACGATGTCCGTGTCGATCTGACCCAATATGTCGAGCAGATAGCGGGCGTTGAAACCGATATCGAAGCCTTCGCCCTGGAAGGCACCGGGCACTTCTTCGGCCGCCGTGCCGTTTTCGGGGCTGGTGACCGACAGGGTGATCTTGTCCTTGTCGAGGCTCATCTTGACCGCACGGGTCTTTTCGGTGGCGATGGTCGCGACGCGGTCCACGCCTTCCTCAAAGCTGCGCGGGTCGATCTTGAGCAGCTTGTCGTTCGCGGTCGGGATGACACGGCTGTAATCCGGGAACGTGCCGTCGATCAGCTTGCTGGTCAGGATGGCGTTGCCCAAACCGAAACGGATCTTGCTGGGCGACAGGCTGATCTGGACCGAACCCTCGACCTCGTCGAGCAGCTTGCGCAGTTCCGCGATGCACTTGCGGGGGATGATGATGCCCGGCATGCCGTCGGCGCCATCGGGACGCGGCACGGTGACGCGGGCCAGACGGTGACCGTCGGTCGCGGCGGCCTTGAGCACCGGCGATCCCTCGTCCGAGACGTGAAAATAGATGCCGTTCAGATAATAGCGCGTCTCTTCGGTCGAGATCGCGAAGCGCGTCTTGTCGATGATCTGCTTGAGCGTTTCGGCCGGCAGCTCGAAGCTGGTCGGCAGGTCGCCCTCGGCGATCACCGGGAAGTCGTCGCGCGGCAGAGTCGACAGGTTGAAGCGGGCGCGGCCGGCCTGGATCAGCATCTTGCCATCGGCCGCCTGCAGCGACACCTGGCTGCCCTCGGGCAGCTTGCGGGCGATGTCGAACAGGGTGTGGGCGGAAATGGTGGTGGCGCCGGCCTGTTCGACCTGGGCCGACACGCTTTCCACGACCTGCAGGTCCAGATCGGTCGCCATCAGCTTGATCGCGCCGTCCGCCGATGCCTCGATCAGCACGTTGGACAGGATCGGAATCGTGTTCCTGCGCTCCACCACCGACTGGACGTGGCTCAGGCTCTTGAGGAGCGTTGCGCGTTCGATGGTGGCCTTCATGTCCCTGTTCTGTCCGTTCTTTTTGCGTCGATGGCGAGGATTCGGTCGAATCCCGGCGGCAATGATGGATGGTCCTTCATAACCGCTATGTCGGCGGCGGCAAGCACCTCGACGCGCTTTCGAAACGAAGCCGGGCTTGCAAAAGGCGATGGCTTGCGCTTTGCCCGGACCATGCGCCGCCTGCCCGCCCTGCTGATCCCGCTCGTCGCCCTCGCCAGCCCGGTCATGGCCCGCGATTCACTCGGCATTTTCGAAAGCTGGGGCGCTTTCCGTGATCCTGTGACGCCGCGCTGCTACGCCATCGCGATGCCGACCCAGCGCCGCACAGGCGACGCGCCGACAGGCTTTGCCGCCGTCGGCACCTGGCCGCGCCAGCATGTTCGCGGCCAGGTTCATTTCCGCCTCAGCCGCCCGCGCGCCGCCAATGCGCGGGTCTCGCTCAGCGTCGGCGACCGCCGTTTTGCGCTGGTTGCGGGCCAGGCCGACGCCTGGGCCGCCAATCCACAGGATGATGCCGCGATCATCGCCGCGATGCGCTCCGCCAGCAGCATGAGCGTGCAATCGACATCGGCGAAGGGCAGCGCCTTTGCCGACAGCTATGCGCTGCGCGGCGCGGCCACGGCGATCGACGCGGCAGCGCTGGGGTGCGCCCGTTTGCGCTGATTCCAACGCCACTTTAAAAATCCGGCAAAATCGCCTATGTGCGCGGCCATGCACTCCGCCGCCAACCCCATCATGCCGATTCCCGGCCTTATCGACCCTGTGCCCGTGCCCCGCGCGGTGACGCCCCGTGAGGACGGACGCGTCGACATGCTGGGCCTGACCCGTGCCCAGATGAAGGGGGCGCTGGAAGAAGCCGGTCTCGACCAGAAGGCCGCCAAGCTGCGCTCCAAGCAGCTGTTCCATTGGCTCTATCATCGCGGCGAAACCGATTTCGAGAAGATGACCGACCTCGCCAAGCCGATGCGGCTATGGATGGCGGAACGCTTCATCGTCGGCCGCCCGCAGGTGGTGGAGGCCCAGGTATCGAACGACGGCACCCGCAAATGGCTGCTCCGGTCGGACGACGGCCAGGATTATGAGATGGTCTTCATCCCCGATGCGGATCGCGGCACGCTGTGCGTGTCGAGCCAGGTCGGCTGCACGCTCAACTGCAGCTTCTGCCACACCGGCACGATGCGGCTGGTCCGCAACCTGACGCCGGGCGAGATTGTCGGCCAGGTCATGCTGGCACGCGACGCGCTGGGCGAATGGCCCAAGGGCAGCATGGCCAGCGTCAATGATGACGAGGCGGACGACGAGGCGCAATATACGGCGGATGGCCGCATGCTCACCAACATCGTGATGATGGGCATGGGCGAGCCACTCTATAATTTCGACCATGTGCGCGATGCGCTCAAGCTGGTGATGGACGGCGATGGCCTCGCCCTGTCCAAGCGGCGCATCACCCTGTCGACCAGCGGCGTCGTGCCGATGATGGCGCGCGCGGCCGAGGAAATCGGCGTGAACCTGGCGGTTTCGCTCCATGCCGTGACCAAGGAAGTGCGCGACGAGCTGGTGCCGCTCAACCGCAAATATGGCATCGAGGAACTGCTGCAGGCCTGCGCCGATTATCCCAAGGCGAACAATGCCCGGCGCATCACGTTCGAATATGTGATGATCAAGGACAAGAATGACAGCGATGCCGACGCGCATGAGCTGGTCCGCCTGATCCGCAAATATAAGCTGCCGGCCAAGGTCAACCTGATCCCGTTCAACCCTTGGCCGGGCACCGACTATGAATGTTCGAGCCAGGAGCGGATTCGCGCCTTCAGCACGATCGTGTTCGAGGGCGGCATTTCCGCGCCAGTGCGCACACCGCGCGGCCGCGACATCATGGCCGCCTGTGGCCAGCTCAAGTCGGCGAGCGAGAAAAAGAGCAAGGCGGAGATGAAGCGCCTGGCCGAAGAGAAGCAAGCCGCGCTCGGCTGAATTTCGCGCTGACCCGGCCTGGACCAGCCGCTTGACCAGCCCCGGCAAAACGGCTTAGCCGTTTGAAATGCCTGCCCGACTTCCAAAAGCAAGCGGGCTGGCGTTGAAAAGGGTGGCGCGTGGGGCGGCACCCATGTTCCAGCTCCGGGTCCGCACCGATGAACAGCAATCCCGAACAGGGGACGGAAGCCGCTTCCGCCCTGCAATTTTCCTGCACGTCCTGCGGCCGATGCTGCAACGGGCTACGCCTGCTCCTGAGCCTGTCAGAAGCGATCACCTGGCTCGATCATGGCGGGCGCGTCGAGTTGTTGTGCGATGCGGCTCCGGCCCTGGAGTTTCCCGAGGGATCGAGCGAGGCCTATCGCGCGGCACGTGCGGTGCCGGCAACCAGCCACGCGTTGCCCGTGACCATTTCCGTATTGCCGACCGCCGTGTTCGACGGTCCCTGCCCCAATTTGCAGGCCGATATGCGTTGCGGCGCCTATGACCGGCGGCCCAACGCCTGCCGCATCTACCCCGCCGAAATTCGGCCCGACCGACGGATCGTGCCAGCGGAGAAGCTCTGCCCGCCCCAAGCCTGGGATGCCGATCAGCCGCTCTTTTCACACCCAATAACCGGCATGGCCGATGCCGTCACGGCGACCGCAATCGATCACGCACGCGCCACCGGCATGGACGATGTCGCTCGCAAGACGCGGCTGCTCGCACTTCTGGGCATCGATCAGGCCGCACTGGCCAACGAAGGCTATACTATTTGGAAACCGGCGCCGGCACGACTGCTGGACGCCCTGCGCGAAGTGATGGACGGCGGGCTGCCGACAGACGCTGCGCCGCTGCAAGTGGAAATTGTCTCGTTGCGGGCCGAGACGCGGCGCATGATGGCGGAAGCACAAGGCGGCGACGCCTTGCCCGACACGACGCGCGGCTACGAATATCTGCCGCTCTACGGATGAGCAGAGCTGGACCGGGCGGGAGAGGGATGATGACCGATGACGAGATCGATGCGCTGGGCTGCGATTTTCTGGCCTGCACTTTGCCCAAGGCGCGCTGGACCCATGGCGCCCATTTCGCGACCGCGCTGTGGCTGATGCTGCGCCGGCGCGATGTTGACGCGGAAAGCGACATGCCGGGCATGATCCGCCGCTACAATGAAAGCGTCGGCGGGGTGAACAGCGACACCAGCGGCTATCATGCGACCATCACCCAGGCATCGCTGCACATGGCGCGGCAATTGCTGGCGGGCCAGTCCGACGACGTGACGCCAGCCACGGCCTATACGGCGCTGATGGCATCGCCGCTGGGCGACAAGGATTGGCTCTTCACCTACTGGTCGCGCGAGACGCTGATGACGCCGCTTGCTCGGCGCATATGGGTCGAGGCTGTGTAAAAACGCCTTTGTATGATAGGGTTTTCTGGCGTCTCGGGAGACTTGGTCATGGGCCGTTTCGTCGAAGGGGAAGATCGCCGGCAAGCCAGTTTTCTGCCTGCATC